>OHDN01001598.1_pt1 | contig 11220 bp, 4 predicted proteins | sample 1566971 | NCBI WGS metagenome assembly OHDN01 (sample SAMEA3879538, study PRJEB24766) | human gut metagenome | biome: human-associated habitat; feature: feces | place: USA | collected 1985/1987
ACTTGCCCGGTTTCGAGAAGATGGGAATCTCGGTGACCGATGCCGAGCGTGAGGGACTTATCAGCGGCGAGTATTATTCCGGGACGATGGCTGCGGCTTTCACCGACCCCCGTACAGGACAGTACAGTGTGGAGGGTGTGAGTGATTTTATCGCCCAGGCAACCGGAAATCCCCAGATGCAATATATGTGGGGGGCTTTGGTCGGACAGGCTATGCGGGAGCGCGAAATCAATAAGTATAACGGCTTGGTCAAAGGCGGTGTATATGTCAATCGGCTGGAAGCGGAAGAAGGCGTCGATGCGCAGAATAAGACTTTCAGCGGTTCTTGGGTCGGCAAGCGTTATCACGATATGCCTGATTCTCTGTTCTCGGTTTCCGATTCCGAAATCAAGGCTTATTACAATAGCCATAAGGCCCGTTATGAGCAGAAACCTTCGCGCACGCTCTCTTATGTGGTGTTCGAAGTGGCTCCGAGTGCAGAGGATATGGCGACTTTGGAGAAGACCGTTCGGGAAGTCGGCGATGAATTTGCCGCGTCGGACGATCCGAAAGCATTTGCCAAGAATAACCGTTTCGGTAAAATTACAGACAATTATCGGTCGGTTGCCCAGCTTCTGGACGATGAGGCCGAAGCGCTGGCCAACGGCAAGCAGTATGGTCCCGTCCTGAAGAACGATACCTGGACGATGACCCGTGTCGTTGAAACTTTGAACGCTCCGGATTCCGTGGGCGTCCGCCATATTGTACTCACCTACGACCAACGCGACCTGGCCGACAGTCTGATGACGGCTTTGCGGCAAGGTGCGGATTTCGCACAGGCGGCTCGTACCCATTCGCTCTATATGCAGGATGCCGGAAATGGAGGCGATGCGGGCGTGATGCCTTTCTCTGCATTCCCGGACGAGCTTTCGGGACTTCTTTCGACGGCTAAGCAGGGGGATATTCTCCGTGTCGAAGTGGGTGACGTTATTCAGATTTTACAGGTTTATCGTCTGGACAAACCTTCGAAGCACATGCGCCTTGCGACGATCACTTATCCTGTTGAGGCTTCGTCGGCGACCCGTCGCAATGTGCATAGTCAGGCAAGTCTTTTCTCTGTCGAGGGCAAGGGTTCTGTCGATGCGTTCAACGAGGCAGCGAATAAGGGAAACCTCACTCCTCGTGAAGCGAAACTCACGCAGGGTGACCGTCTGCTGCAGGGACTGGCTGATTCGCGTGAATTGGTGCGCTGGGCATACGATGCCAAGGTGGGCGCGATTTCCGAGATTTTCCCTGTGGGTGATGACTATGTGGTCGCAGTGGTAACTGAGATCGACAATGAGGATTATACGCCGATCGAGAAAGTAGCGAACAATATTCGCCAGACGCTTATAACCGATAAGAAGTTTGAAAAGATCGTCAGCGAAATGAAGGGTTCGACTATCGAAGAGGTCGCCCAAAACCTTGGTACCGAAGTCGTTCCTTTCGAAGATGTCCGTTACGGATCGTTCTTTATCCGTAACATGGGTGTCGAGCCTCGTGTGATCGGAGCGATTACCGCAACGGAGCAGACGAATACGCTGTCCGAGCCGGTCAGGGGAAATGTAGGTGCTTATGTTTTCGTGGTGACGGATATTCAGGAGGCGGAAACTCCGCAGAGTATCGAAGCTGAAAAGGTACGTGCCGAGGCGTCGTCGCAGGGGATGATTCAGCGTCGTCTGTTCGATTTCCTGGAGCAGATGTCGAATGTGGAGGACTTGCGCGGCAAGTATTTTTAACCGTTACCGGTAGATTTTTTCCGGAATAGTTCCGGCCGAAAAAGAGGGATGTAGCTTATACATTCCTCTTTTTTATTGTCGTTATTGCGATGGCATAGGGGGATGACTTCTCTTCTTAAAAGCGATAAGAGCCGGTTTCCTGACTTCTCTTTTGTGAGGTGCTCGGAGTGGTAGTCCGGCCAATCCGCCGTTCTCTTTTTCCGCATCTTCGAAATGTCCGTGATTTTATCGTATATTCCGGAAGTCTTCGGGGCTGGGGGAGGAGAACGACGGCCTCGGCAGTCGAGGTTTTTGCCGGATAGGTGTTTGCGGTATGAAATCGGCTGTTTTCGAGAGCCGGGGGGGGGAGGATATTCGCTGTCTGTCTAACGGGAAATATGGCCTACAAACATAATTTGTAGGGTTTGTGGAAATGGCACTGTGACAGCATGTATTCGGTCGTTGTTTGAGATCCGCCGCTGTATTTGCGCGGACTCTGGATGTGAGGCCGGCGATGGAATTATGAAGGTCGATGACAAAGTTCTTTTTCGGTCGGCCGGTTCGCTTCCCCCCCCCATTAAAAAGCCCCGCATCAAAAGATGCGGGGCTTTGATAATAACAGAGGAGTGATCCGGATTATTTCTGCTCGTCGAGCAGGATCTCCATGATCTTGATCGCTGCGGTCGCAATCGGGGTACCGGGGCCGAAGATGGCGGCGGCACCGTCACGATACAGCTCATCGTAATCCTGTGCCGGGATCACACCGCCGACGATGACGATGATATCCTCGCGGCCCAGTTTCTTGAGTTCGGCGATGATCTGCGGAACGAGCGTCAGGTGGCCGGCGGCCAGCGACGATACGCCCACTACGTGAACATCGTTCTCGACAGCTTGTTTGGCTGCCTCCTCGGGAGTCTGGAACAACGGACCCATATCGACATCGAAGCCGATGTCGGCGTAACCGGTCGCAACGACTTTGGCGCCACGATCGTGTCCGTCCTGACCGAGTTTGGCGATCATGATGCGCGGCTGGCGGCCCTCCTTCTTCGCGAATTTGGCAACCAGTTCCTTCGCGTGTTCGAATGCGGGATCTGATTTCACTTCTGAACTATATACACCTGAAATGGAACGAATAACTGCTTTGTAACGTCCTACGACCACCTCGCAGGCATCCGAAATCTCGCCCAGCGAAGCGCGTACCTTGGCGGCCTCGATAGCGAGTTCCAGCAGGTTGCCCTTGCCGGTCTTGACGCATTCGGTGATGGCCTCGAGCGCCTTCTTCACGGCTGCTTCGTCGCGGTTTGCACGCAACTCCTTCAGACGTTTGATCTGGCTCTCGCGTACGGCCGTGTTGTCCACAGCCAGAATATCGATCGGAGCTTCGTGATCCAGACGGTATTCGTTTACGCCGATGATCTTCTCGATGCCCGAGTCGATGCGGGCCTGCTTGCGGGCCGACGCCTCCTCGATGCGCATCTTCGGAATACCGGTCTCGATAGCCTTGGCCATACCGCCCAGTTTCTCGACTTCCTGGATACGCTCCCATGCCTTGTGGGCGATCTCGTTGGTGAGCGACTCCACGTAGTAGGAGCCTGCCCACGGGTCGACCTCGCGGCAGATATTGGTTTCCTCCTGGATGTAGATCTGCGTATTACGGGCGATACGTGCCGAGAAGTCGGTCGGCAGGGCGATGGCCTCGTCCAAAGCGTTGGTGTGCAGCGACTGGGTGTGTCCCAGGGCGGCGCCCATGGCCTCGATGGCGGTACGTGCCACGTTGTTGAACGGATCCTGCTCCGTAAGCGACCAGCCCGAGGTCTGCGAGTGGGTGCGCAGCGCCAGCGACTTGGGGTTCTTGGGCTCGAACTGCTTGACGATCTTGGCCCACAGCATACGTGCCGCGCGCATCTTGGCGATCTCCATGAAGTGGTTCATGCCGATTGCCCAGAAGAACGACAGGCGGGGGGCGAAGGCGTCCACCGACATGCCTGCGTTGATACCTGCGCGCAGGTACTCCAGTCCGTCGGCCAGCGTGTAGGCCAGCTCGATGTCGGCCGTGGCGCCTGCCTCCTGCATGTGGTACCCCGAGATCGAGATCGAGTTGAACTTGGGCATGTTCTTCGAGGTGTACTCGAAGATGTCGGCAATGATGCGCATCGAGAACTCGGGGGGATAAATATAGGTGTTACGCACCATGAACTCCTTGAGGATGTCGTTCTGGATCGTACCGGCCAGCTGGTCGAGCGTGCAGCCCTGCTCCAGGCCCGTCACGATGTAGAAGGCCAGGATCGGCAGCACGGCGCCGTTCATGGTCATCGACACCGACATCTTGTCGAGCGGAATGCCGTTGAACAGTACCTTCATGTCCTCGACCGAGCAGATCGACACGCCGGCTTTGCCCACGTCGCCCACCACGCGCGGGTGGTCGGCGTCGTAGCCGCGGTGCGTAGCAAGGTCGAATGCCACCGACAGACCCTTCTGCCCGGCGGCCAGGTTGCGGCGGTAGAATGCGTTGGACTCCTCGGCGGTCGAGAAACCCGCATACTGGCGGATCGTCCACGGGCGCATCACGTACATCGTCGAGTAGGGGCCGCGCAGGAACGGGGCGATACCTGCCGCATAGTTCAGGTGCTCCATGCCTTCGAGGTCTTCGGCCGTATAGGCGCCCTTGACGGGGATGCGCTCGGCCGTCAGCCACGGCTCCACCTGTCCGCAGCCTTTCGAGGCGCAGCAACTTTTCTGCTGGCCTGCGTCGTATGTCAGTTCTGAAAATTTAGCTCTCATGATTAGATTCCCATCTCTTTAAGGTAGAACTTAAGTGTTTCCAAGACGTTGGACTTCACGTTTATAAAGTTCGTGATGCCCTGCGCTTCCAGTTCGGGTGCGCAGGCCGGTGCCCCGGCAACCACCAGGATCGCCTTGCCGCCGAGCAGCTCCTTGACTTTCGGGGCTGCCTCCGCATAGTCGTCGTCGCTTGCGCAGACCACGACGATCTGCGCCTTGGATTCGAGTGCGGCCTTCGCGCCCTCTTCGATCGACTTGAAATAAGTGTTGTCGATCACCTTGATGCCGGCGCATGCGAAGAAATTGCACGAGAACTGCGAGCGGGCGCGGGCCATGCCCAGGTTGCCGCACGTCAGCATGAATGCCTTGGGCTCCTTGCCGCTGCGATCCACCTGCAGGCGCATCTCTTCGAACGCCATGGCGCCGCGGTAGGGGACGAGTACATTGCCCTCGGCCTGCTTGCGCGTAACGGACTCGGCGGTGATCTCCTTGCCGGCGACCTCCGTAAAGTTGGGATATTGGTTGGCGCCGAGCAGCGTCTGGCGGCGCGTAGCGATGTTCTTGTCCTTGGCTGCGGCCGACGCTTTGATACGCTCGACGATCAGGCCGGCCTTGTAAGCCTCGGTGTAGCCTCCCTTCTCCTCGATTTCGAGGAAAAGCTTCCAGGCTTCGGCTGCGATCGACTGCGTGAGGTTCTCGACATAGTACGAGCCTCCTGCCGGGTCGACGACCTGGTCGAAATGCGACTCGTTCTTGAGCAGCAGCTCGACGTTGCGGGCGATGCGCTTCGAGAACTCGGTCGGGTTTTCGAACGAGGTGTCGAACGGCGTTACTTCCAGCGAATGTACGCCGGCGATCGTGGCCGACATGGCCTCGGTCGTGCCGCGAAGCATGTTTACATAGGGGTCGTAGACGGTCTGGTTCCACCGCGAGGTCTCGGCGTGGATGTGCATCTTGCAGGCGCAGTTCTTCGCCGGGCCGTAGCCCTTGACGATGTTGGCCCACAGCATACGTGCCGCGCGGAATTTGGCGATCTCCATGAAATAGTTGGAGCTTACCGAGAACGAGAAGCGCAGTTTGCGTGCGGCCTGGTCGACGTCCAGCCCTGCGTCCATCAGGCGTACGAGGTAGTCGTGGCCTGCCGAAAGGGTGAATGCCAGCTCCTCGACGATGGTCGAACCCGAGTTGCCGAACGTTTGCCCCGCAACGGTTACGATGCGCACGTGCTTGTACTCCTTGGTCTTGTGGATCAGCTCGACGATGCGGGCGATGCACTTTTCACCGTTGGGCGAGCAGAAATCGCCTTTCGACGAAAGCCCTTTTACCAGCGGGTCGATGCAGAATGCGATGCGGACATCCTCCTTGGCGATGCCCTCCTTTTCGACTTTGGCCAGGACGAGCTCGGCGACATGGGCCGTCTTCTCTCCGCAGAAGGTGATTTCGACAGCCTCAATACAGATGTCCTTGAGCAGCGTGTCGAGGTCTGCGGCTGAGAAATCCGCCGACGCGATGCAGAAGCCGAGCGAGTCGACGCCTGCGTTGAGGATTTTCAGTGCCTCGGCGTTTGCCTCCTTGGGGCATACGACGCTCACGGTCTGGTGTACGCGCCAGCGGTTGTGCGCGTGCGTACCGCGTACGTAAGGGAACTCGCCTGCCTGCGAGCCCAGGAACTTGATGCCCTCGAGGTTCTCGGCGCGGTAGTAGGGCCGGACGTTGAAACCTTCGCCCGTTTTCCATACCAGCTTGCGCTCGTAATCAGCACCTTTCAGGTCGGCCGTAATCACCTCCTCCCACTTCTCGGTCGGAACCGGCGGGAATTCGGTGAACAGCTTTTCACTTTTGGTATTTGCCATAACTATTTAGAGATTAGTATAAGTGTAGTTTCAAAATTGCACGTAAAGGTACAAAATTATTAGTGATTGAAACAAGAAATTGTTAATAAAATAACACTATATAATTTCTTTTTATAATATAGGTGATTTCGTTTGCTTTCGGCAACCGCCGGAAGAAGTTTTTTAGTTGTGGTGAAATAGTTTAATATTGTTCTTAATAGCCATGAAAATTACGAAAAACTAAAAATGTGAAAATTCGGGGATATGACGAAAATTTAAGGGTGTTTTTCGGAAAATTACATTGAAATTCGGCGGTTTTATGGAAAAATGCATGTAATTTTTCGGAAAATGCTGAAAAAATAGGGTGTTTTTCGAAAAAATGCCGATTTTGTGAAAACAACGTAACTGAAAAAATATTACATTTGCAAGCGAGATCGATACATACGGCGGCAGGGGTGAAGCCGCGGGTTAATCAGGTTGGGCGGAGTATGCCGCGAGGCAGTTGCCCTCCGGAATTTTAGGTTAGGTTTTAGTTCAGCAATTATTCGGCTTCCGCCCCTGCGCGTATGTTTTTAATGGAATGCTAATCCAATTCAATTACATCTATGTCATCATTGCTCAGATTCAAGATGGTCGATGCGGCCATAAACCACACCGCCGTCGAGGTGAAGGCTCCCGAAGGACGTCCTTCGGACTATTTCGGGAAACGGGTATTCGGGCGCGCAGCCATGCGCAAGTATTTGAACAAGGCTACTTACGACGCCCTTGTCGATACGATGGAGAACGGTACGCCCCTCACGCGGGAGGTTGCCGACGGTATCGCGGCGGGCATGCGCCAGTGGGCGCTGGAGCACGGTGCCGACCACTATACCCATTGGTTCCAGCCCCTGACGGGAGGTACGGCCGAGAAGCACGATGCGTTTGCCGACCCGGACGGCTTGGGCGGGGTTCTGGAGGAGTTCTCCGGCAAACTGCTCGTCCAGCAGGAGCCCGATGCGTCGTCGTTTCCGAACGGCGGTATCCGCAACACGTTCGAGGCACGGGGTTATTCGGCGTGGGACCCCACCTCGCCGGCCTTCATCGTGGGCGGTACGCTCTGCATCCCGACCGTCTTCATCGCCTATACGGGCGAGGCGCTCGATTATAAAGTGCCTCTTCTGCGGTCGATTTCGGCCGTGAATAAGGCTGCGACCGAGGTGTGCCGCTACTTCGACAAGGAGGTGAACCGGGTGATTCAGTATTTGGGTTGGGAGCAGGAATATTTCCTGGTGGACGAAAGCCTTTGGGCCGTACGGCCCGACCTGATGCTGACGGGCCGTACGCTCATGGGGCATGAATCGGCCAAGAACCAGCAGTTGGAAGATCACTATTTCGGCGCGATCCCCACGCGGGTCATCGCTTTCATGGCCGATCTCGAATACGAATGCCTGAAATTGGGCATTCCGGTCAAGACTCGTCACAACGAGGTGGCTCCCAATCAGTTCGAACTGGCTCCCGTGTACGAGGAGTGCAACCTGGCCAACGACCACAACCAGCTGTTGATGACCATCATGGACAAGATCGCCCGCCGTCATAATTTCCGGGTGTTGCTGCATGAAAAACCTTTCAAGGGAATCAACGGTTCGGGCAAACACAACAACTGGTCGCTGGGAACCGATACGGGCGTCAATCTGCTCAGTCCGGGTAAAACCGCATCGGAGAATTTGCAGTTCATTACCTTCCTGGTGAACGTAATTGCAGCCGTGCACAAGCATAACGGTTTGCTGAAGGCGGCCATTATGAGTGCCACCAACTCCCACCGCCTGGGGGCCAACGAGGCGCCTCCGGCCATTATTTCGACCTTTCTCGGTACGCAGGTTTCGGCCGTACTCGATAAACTCGAGGCCAGCCGCAGCGACTCGGTGATCCGGTTCAACGCCAAGAACGTCTTCAAGATGAGCGGTATTTCGCACATTCCGACTTTGTTGCGGGACAATACCGACCGCAACCGTACTTCGGCGTTCGCCTTTACCGGCAACCGCTTCGAGTTGCGTGCCGTCGGATCTTCGGACAATTGCGCCGAGGCGATGATCGTACTCAATACCATTGTTGCGGACGAGCTTACGGCGTTCCGCGAGCGTGTGGATGCGCGTATCGAGGCCGGAGTCCGGAAGGAGAAGGCGATTTACGAAGAACTTAAAAGCATGATCCGCTCTTCGCAGGCGATCCGCTTCGACGGCAACGGTTACTCGGAGGAGTGGCGTGCGGAGGCGGCGCGGCGCGGACTCGACTGCGAGACCTGTGCCCCGCGCGTGTTCGACCGCTACCTCGACCGGGCGTCCATCGAGATGTTCGCCCGTATGGGTGTATTATCGAAGGTGGAACTCGAAGCCCGTACGGAAGTGAAATGGGAGACCTATATCAAGAAGATCCAGATCGAAGGCCGCGTGTTGGGCGATCTGACGATGAACCATATCGTCCCGATCGCTTCGCGTTACGAAGCCCTCCTGCTGGATAAGGTCTATAAGATTTTGCAGATCGGACAGGGCCTGGACGCTTCGGCGGATATCGACCTGATCAAGCGTATTCAGCAGCATACGGCTCTGATCCAGCAGTTGACCCACGATATGATCGAAGCCCGCAAGGTGGCCAACAAGATCGAGGATCAGCGGGAGAAGGCGCTCGCGTACCACGATACGGTGGCGGTCTATTTCGACCAGATCCGCAAACACGTGGATCGTCTGGAGGAGATCGTGGACGACCAGATGTGGCCGCTGCCCAAGTACCGGGAGCTGCTGTTCCTGCGGTAGTTGCTTCGGCTTGCCGCTTCTGCGGGCGGAAACGATAATCGGGATAATCCGGCGGATTTGCCGGATTATTTTTTAACTTTGTATGCCTCGAAAACTTCGGGGCAGAATCAATGTAGGGATTTATGTATCGCAACCTGAGTGAATTTATCGCCCGCCTGGAGCGGGAAGGCGAATTGCAGCGCGTGAGCGTGCCGGTGGATCCGGTGTATGAGATCGCCGAGATTACCGACCGCATGTCCAAGCAGCCGGACGGCGGCAAGGCGCTGTTGTTCGAGCAGACGGGGACGCCGTTTCCCGTGCTGACCAATATGATGGGTTCCGATCGTCGGATGGCGATGGCGCTCGGCGTGGAGTCGCTCGACGAACTGACGCGACGGCTCGATGATTTGTTGCAGCAGGCCGTCACGCCGAAAAATTCGCTCCTGGATAAACTGCGGATGTTGCCTTTGCTGGCCGAGATGTCGCGCTGGCTGCCGCGTACCTCGTCGTCGCGGGGCGAATGTCAGCAGGTCGTGCTGCAGGGGGAGGAGGCGTCGCTCGATGCGCTGCCGGTGCTCAAGTGCTGGCCGTGCGACGGCGGACGCTTCGTGACGCTGCCGCTGGTGCATACCCTCGATCCCGAAACGGGAATCCGCAACGTGGGCATGTACCGGCTGCAACTGTTCGACGCCCGCACGACGGGCATGCACTGGCACCTGCACAAGACCGGAGCCCGTCATTACGAAGGTTACAGGCGTGCCGGGCGGCGGATGCCCGTGTCGGTAGCGTTGGGCGGCGATCCGGCTTATACGTATGCTGCGACGGCTCCGATGCCGGACAACATGGACGAATACCTGCTGGCGGGGTTCCTGCGCCGGCGCCCGGTGAAACTGGTGAAATGTATCACCAACGATATTTATGTGCCGGCCGACTGCGATTTCGTGATCGAAGGGTATGTCGATCCGTCGGAGCCGAAGACGGTGGAAGGGCCTTTCGGCGACCATACGGGTTTTTACTCGCTGACCGATGAATATCCCCGCTTCCATGTGACGGCCGTCACGCGGCGGCGCGATGCCGTTTATCCTGCGACGCTGGTGGGCATTCCTCCGCAGGAGGACGCCTATATCGCCAAGGCCACCGAGAAAATTTTCCTGGCTCCGATCCGGCTGGCCGTACAGCCTGAAGTGAAGGAGCTGACGATGCCTGTTTTCGGTACGGCGCACAATTTGGCCGTAGTGTCGATCGACAGACGCTACCGGGGACAAGCCCATAAAGTAGCGCAGGGACTCTGGGGGGCCGGGCAGATGATGTTCAATAAATACCTCGTCATTACGGGCGAGGATTGCGACGTGCATGATCCGGACCGGTTGGCCGCCTTGTTGCGCCGGGCCGAGTTTCCGCGCGATTTGATTGTAAGCGAGGGAATTTACGACGTACTCGACCATGCGACTGTGACATCCGGGTTCGGCGGTAAACTGGCGTTCGACCTGACGGAGATCGATCCGTCCGCTCCGGCGGAGGCCGTTCGGGTGCCGGAGCGGTTCGAGCTGACACCCGGTCTGGTCGAGGTCGCGGACGGACTTGCCGGGAAGTGGGGAGCCTTGCTGCTCTTTGCTGATGATACGGTGGAACAGAAGCCGGATCTGGCCGCTTTCCTTGCCCGAAATCCGTGCCGGGGGATTCGCTATGCCGTTCTTTTCGACGGACATGCCCGGACGATGCGCCCGGACGAGCTGCTGTGGCTCGCCGCAGCCAATACCGATCCCCGGCGGGATGTGGAGTGCCGCGACGGTGTGCTGTGCGCGGATGCCCGGAGCAAGCGGCCCGGAATTGCGGGCAACCCTTCGCGTTTTCCCAATGTGGTGACTTCGCTGCCCGAGGTCGTTCGGAAGGTGGACGAACGTTGGGTGGAATATGGTTTGGGTGAGCGGCTCGAGTCGCCTTCCGACCGTTACCGGGCGTTGTTGTTGTCCGACAAAGCTGCGTGGTAGAGGATGGCCGGATTTTTCCAGATGCGTGAGCGCCGGGCGCTCGTGGTGTTTCTCCTGCTGGCGGGAGTGTTCGTTGCCGGGCTGCTCCTGGCCGAACGGCGGAAGAGCGCGG
>OHDN01001601.1_pt1 | contig 11188 bp, 11 predicted proteins | sample 1566971 | NCBI WGS metagenome assembly OHDN01 (sample SAMEA3879538, study PRJEB24766) | human gut metagenome | biome: human-associated habitat; feature: feces | place: USA | collected 1985/1987
ATAAGAGCCTCGCCCGAAGTGGAGGAGATATATCCCGTCAGCATATTCATCGTTGTGGATTTGCCTGCGCCGTTTGGTCCGAGAAAGCCGAGTATCTCGCCGTCATTAACGGTAAACGAGATATTGTCAACTGCTTTTTTCGAGCCATACTGCTTTGTAAGGTTTCTGACCTCGATCATTTATCAGCACCGTCCATTTTTAATATTTAACGTGGCAAAAACCGCCTTTCTGACGGTTTTTGCGCGGAATTATTGTTATTTTAACGCACAACTGTGTTAAAACTGTGATAAGATAGGAAAAATTTCCGAACATATTGTATCTTTAGCTAAAAAATCAGCCTTATGCGGAAAGTTTTTCGATACCTTTCTTTATTCTGTCAAGGGTAACTTCCTTGCCCATTATTGCCGCAAGCTCAACGCCGCCGCCCGGAGTGGAAAGCTTGCCCGAGAGAGCCGCTCTGACAGGAAGAAGTATCCAGCCGACCTTTACACCAAGCTCTTCTGCCTTTGCGGAAAGGGTATTGTAGATATTCTCCTCTGTCCAGTCAGCTTCGGAGATGTTTTCAAGGAGAGGAAGCGAAGCTTTAAGCGCTTCAAGGCTCGTTTCGGGAGTTGTTTTCATCTTCTTGTTGAAGTAAAGGTCGATATCGTAATCACGAAGCTCATCGATGAAGTCAACGCGCTCGGGTATCTGCGTGAAAAGCTCTGTTCTCGGCTGGAGAACTCTTGCAAGAACATCAAGGTTCACATTCTCGCTCTTGCAGGTCTGACGGATATAAGGCAGAGCCGCTTTCTTGAATTCTTCGGGAGAAAGACGCTTTATCCATTCAAAGTTGATAGCCTTCATCTTCATCGGGTCGAATATCGCAGGCGACTTGGAAAGTCCGTGAATGTCGAACTCCTGAACCAATTCGTCAAGGGTGAAGATCTCGTTCTCGCCCTTTGGTGCCCAGCCGAGAAGTGCGATATAGTTGAGGATAGCGGGAATGTAGTAGCCTGCTTCAACGAAGTCACCGAAATATGCGTCACCGTCACGCTTTGAAAGCTTGTGTGTTTCGTCACGCATGATATGCTCAACGTGGATATAGCAGGGAACTTCCCAGCCGAATGCCTCATAAAGGAGGTTGTACTTAGGTGCGGAGGAAAGATACTCGTTTCCTCTTACAACGTGAGTGATGCCCATAAGGTGGTCGTCAACAACGTTTGCGAAGTTGTAGGTCGGCATACCGTCAGCCTTGATAAGTATCTGGTCGTCAAGGTCAGCATTCGGAACTGTGATGTCGCCGTAAAGCTCATCGTGGAAAGTCGTTGTGCCGTCGAGCGGAACTCTCTGTCTGATAACATAAGGCGTTCCTGCGTCAAGAAGCTTTTGAACCTCATCGGCAGGAAGATCACGGCAGTGTCTGTCGTAGGTCGGAGTGATGCCCTTTGCGCGCTGTTCCTCGTGAACCTGATCCATTCTTTCCTTTGTGCAGAAGCAGTAGTAAGCCTTGCCCTTTTTGACAAGCTCCTCCGCATACTGCTTGAAGATGCCCATTCTCTCGGACTGAATGTATGGACCTACGGGACCGCCGATGTCAGGGCCTTCGTCCCAGTTTAGTCCGCAGACACGGAGCGTATCATAGATAACGTCAGTTGCACCCTCAACATATCTGCCCTGATCGGTGTCCTCAATACGGAGAATGAACTTTCCGTTGTATTTCTTTGCGATAAGGTAAGTATAGAGTGCCGTTCTGAGGTTGCCTATGTGCATAAAGCCCGTAGGACTGGGGGCAAATCTCGTTCTTACATTTTCTGTATTCATCTTGCCAAATTCCTTTCTGAAATTTCAAAAATCAGATACCGAAAAAATCGGAAACTGTATTTACATCATTTTTTATCTGCGCTTTAAGCTCGGTTATGCCGCCGAATTTCCTCTCGGGTCGAATGAATTTCACAAGCGAGAGCCTGACCCTTTCGCCGTACAGATCGCCGTCAAAGCCGATCATATACGTTTCGGCGAGGACGACATCGCTGTCGGAAACGGTAGGCTTCACCCCGACATTCGTTATGCCGAAATAGGTCTTTCCGCCGACCTCCGCTTTCGATGCGTAAACGCCGAACCTCGGCATTGTCCTCTCCGCTCCGAGCCGCTGATTTATCGTCGGGAAATCTATCGTCCGTCCGATGCGGTTTCCGCTTATAACGGGCAGTGTGAAGAAATAATCGTAGCCGAGCAGCGTGTTCGCCTCGGATATCTCCCCTGCCGAAATAAGCTCACGGATATGCGTTGAGGAAATTTTTCTGCCGTTTTCCTCGCTGACGGGCGGAACGGTTATCACCGTGATACCGCATTCTTCGCCGAGCTTTTTCAGTATTTCCGCATTGCCCGAAGCGCCCTTTCCAAAGCGAAAATCAATGCCGCAGACAACATATTTCGCACGCATTTTTTCGTGCAGGACTTCCTTTACGAAGCGCTCGGCGGTGTATTCCTTAAAGCTCGCAAAATCGGGCGAATAAATATACTCTGACCCAAGCTGTCCAAGCATCGAAAGCTTGTCCTCACGCCCGAGGATACAGCCGAGCGAGCCGCCTTTTGATGTCACCGTTGCGGTATCGAACGTGAACACCGCCGCGGAAATATCCTTGTTTTCACGGGCGATCTCTGCCGCTTTTCCTATCACGGCTCTGTGACCGAGATGCACTCCGTCAAAAAGTCCTGCCGCGACTGCGGTATAACTGTTCGGAACGGTATCCGTGCCTATAAGTTCAATCGTAAAATCACCCTCAGAAATTCTTGTAGACCGTAAATTCCATTGTTTCTGCGTTCGCAATGCCAAGCCCGATAAATCCGCCGTCCGAGCCGAAAACACGATGTATTCCGCCGTATTTTATACAGCCGCCCATAAGCTCTATCTTTAATTTTACGCCGTTTCGGTAAAGCTTTTCTCTGTGTTCGTCAAGTTTCACGGACGGATAATCGGCGAAAACTTTTTCTATCGGGAGAAGATATTTCTTGGCAGAATTTCCGCTGTCGGCGTTCGCCTGCAATTCTTCAAGGCTCACGCAGTCGGAAAGCGAAAATCCGCAGGCGGCAGTCCGCACAAGGCTTGTCATAACTGCGCCGCAGCCGAGCTTTTCGCCGATATCATTTATAACAGTGCGGATATAAGTACCTCTTGAGCAGGAAATTTCAAGCGTTCCCTCGTGAGAAGCTTCATCAAATCCCGTCAGCACAAGCTTGTATATCGTGACGGGGCGAGCCTCACGCTCGACCTCTATCCCCTTTCGGGCGAGGTCGTAAAGCCGCTTTCCGTTCACCGTCACCGCCGAATACATTGGCGGGATCTGCATAATGTCCCCTCGAAAATCACCGAGAGAAGCTTCCAGCTTTTCAGCCGTCACTTTTTCAGCGCCGTCGACTGCGGTCATTTTTCCCGAGCTGTCCTGCGTGTCGGAAACGAAGCCGAGCCTGAAACCTGCCCGGTAGGTCTTGTCGTGGTCGGGGATAATATCGCAGGCTTTCGTTGCCTTTCCGACAAAAACGGGAAGAACTCCCGTTGCCATCGGGTCGAGCGTTCCTGCGTGTCCAAGTCTGCGAAGCCGCAGGATACCCCTCATTTTCGCAATAACGTCAAAAGAGGTGAAGCCCTGCGGCTTGTTTACGCAGATCAATCCGTTCAGATCATCATTTTTTCCGCCTATCATTTCTTTGCACCCATTTCCGCAAGAGCCCTGCCGACAGCTTCGACTATCTTAGTCTTTGCATCATCGATGCTCGTTTCAAATGAACAGCCTGCCGCCTTGATATGACCGCCGCCGCCGAACTGAGCGCATATCGCCGAAACATCAATATCCCCCGTCGAACGGAGCGAAGCTTTTATCTTATGCTCCTCTTTCTGACGAATAAAAACGCCGACTTCTATCGTTTCGAGAACAGTCGTAATACCTGCGATGCCCTCGAATTCCTCGGCAGGAAGTCCGGTTCTCTTTATATCATCGAGCGAAACGGAGGCTACCGAGCAGCGTTCATCGAAATAGTATTCCATACTGCCGAGAACGTGCTGTTCAACGGCAATTCTCGCTCTGCTCTTCTGGTCGAACATTCTGCGGTTGATCTTTCCTGCGCCGATATCGAATTTCATCAATTCAGCCGCCGCCGCGTGTGTTTCGGAAGTGCAGGAATCGAACTTGAAGCAGCCCGTATCGGTCGCAATGCCCGTGTAAAGGCACTTTGCGATCATAGCGTCACATTCGGTAAGCTTCTGAGTACTCAAAAGCTTGAAAATGACCTGACAAGCCGCCGCTGCGTGTGGTTCGACAAGCGTTCTCTTCGCATAACCCGTATTTGATATATGATGATCTATGCAAAGCTCAACCTTGTCGGAATAATGCTCCAGATTTTTACCGAGGAGCTTCGGGTCGGCAACATCGACCGCAACAACGGTCTTGAACTCGAAATCCTGCGGCTCATAACCCTCATACATAAAGTCATAGCGCTTCGGGAGCTCATCGGAGCAGTAAACATTGGCTTTCTTGCCCATTTTTCGGAGAATTGCGCATAGTCCGAAGCCTGAACCTATCGTGTCGCCGTCGGGACTTGCGTGGGTAAGGATATGATAACAGTCGTTTTCGCGGAGAAATTCCGCTGCTTCTTCAAAATTTATCTGCAAAACATCACAACCTTTTTATTCGGTCTCGTTATCGGTTTCTTCTGTATCGTTATCTTCGGCAGGAAGAATATCGTGAAGCATCTGTGAGATCTCTGCCGAATGTTCGATAGAATTATCGGGGATAAAATGCAGCTCAGGACATCTTCTGATATGGAGCTTGTTGGTTATCTCACGGCGGAGCATACCCGAAGCGCTCTGAAGTCCCTTTACGGCATTTTCAGCATCTTCCATTCCGTTGAAGCTGGAGATGAATACCTTGCAGTGCGAGCCGTCGCCCGAAAGCTCAACTCTGACAACGGAAGTCGCCATTGTGTTTACTCTTGGGTCTTTAACGCGCTCTCTTATAAGACCTGCGATCTCACGCATTATATCTTCGGAAAGGCGCATATTTTTAAAATTAGGCATATAAACTCCTTTTTATCTATTGTGGAAAACGCTGACCGAAGCTATCGGTCAGCTTTCCCGAATAACTTTAGAGGTTCCCTTTACATAAGTTATTCTGCCTTGGTCTCTTCCATCATATACGCTTCAAAAATATCTCCGACCTTGACATCGTTGAACTTTTCAAGCGTGATACCGCACTCGTAACCCTCGGCAACTTCCTTAACGTCGTCCTTGAAACGCTTGAGGGAGGACATCTTGTCGTCTGCGATGATGATACCGTCACGGACAACTCTGATCTCGGCATTTCTTGTGATCTTGCCGCTGAGAACATAAGAACCCGAAACTGTACCAACGCCCGTGATCTTGTATACCTGACGGACTTCTACACGTCCAAGACCAACTTCGTGGAACTTAGGTGCAAGCATACCCTTCATAGCGGTCTGAATTTCTTCGATCGCATCATAGATGATTCTGTAAAGTCGGATATCAACACCGTCACGCTTTGCATTTTCCTCCGCAACGGGATCCGGACGAACGTTGAAGCCGACAATGATAGCGTTCGATGCGTCTGCGAGCATAACATCGCTCTCGGAAACAGCACCTACGCCGCCGTGGATAACTTTAACTCTGACTTCATCGTTGGAGAGCTTTTCAAGCGACTGACGAACAGCTTCGACAGAACCCTGAACGTCTGCCTTGACGATGATAGGAAGTTCCTTGATCTCGCCCTGCTCGATCTGGCTGAAGAGGTTGTCGAGAGTTACCTTCTGATACTGCTTGAACTGCTCCTGCTTTGCCTCGTGCTTACGCTGTTCAACGAGTTCTCTTGCAAGACGCTCATCTTCAACGGCGTTGAATGTGTCACCTGCGGACGGAACTTCTGCAAGACCCGTGATCTCAACAGGACAGGACGGACCTGCTTCGTTTACAACCTCGCCCTTGTCGTTGGTCATAACTCTTACTCTGCCGACAGCCGTGCCTGCGATGATGATATCACCCGTGTGAAGAGTACCGTTCTGAACGAGGAGAGTTGCTATAGGACCTCTGCCCTTGTCAAGACGTGCTTCGATAACAGCACCCTTTGCAAGTCTGTTCGGGTTAGCCTTGTACTCGGCAACTTCGGCAACGAGAAGAACGTTTTCGAGAAGCTCGTCAATGCCCATGCCCGTCTTGGCGGAGATAGGAACGCAGATAACATCGCCGCCCCATTCCTCAACAACGAGGTTGTGTTCGGTGAGCTGCTGCTTGATATTTTCAGGGTTTGCACCCGGCTTATCCATCTTGTTGATAGCAACGATTATCGGGATATTCGCTGCCTTTGCGTGGTTGATAGCTTCGATAGTCTGCGGCATGATACCATCGTCTGCAGCTACAACGAGGATAGCGATATCGGTTACGGACGCACCTCTTGCTCTCATGGAAGTGAAAGCTTCGTGTCCCGGTGTATCGAGGAAGGTGATGTCCTTGCCATTGTAATTAACTCTGTAAGCACCGATATGCTGTGTGATACCGCCCGCTTCGGTAGCTGTAACGTGAGCGTTTCTGATATGGTCGAGGAGTGAAGTTTTACCGTGGTCAACGTGACCCATTACAACAACGACAGGTGCTCTCTCTACGCCCTCGCCGTCATCATCGGAATCATCGATAAGACGCTCTTCGATAGTAACGATAACTTCCTTTTCTACCTTTGCGCCGAGTTCTTCGGCAACGAGTGAAGCTGTATCAAAGTCGATTACCTGATTGATAGTACACATTTCGCCAAGACCCATAAGCTTCTTGATAACTTCGGTAGCTGTTACCTTAAGTCTTGAAGCGAGTTCGGAAACAACGATCTCATCAGGGATAAGGACCTTGAGCTGCTGCTTTCTTGCTCTTTCGAGTTCAAGTCTGCGGAGCTTATCAGCCTCGGATTCGTGCTTGTTGGAATACTGCTGCTGTTTTCTCTGCTGGGACTTCTGTGTGAGCTTCTGCTTCTTGGAGAAATTGTCCTTGTGTCTGCCGTTCTGAACGGGAGCGATGTTCTCGTACTTTTCGTTGTACTTGTCGATCTCGACATAAGAACCTCTTGTATCTACCTTGTGAAGCTTCTGATCTACTGTATTGCTCGAAGCGTCGGCGAACTTGATATCGAGCTTGGTCTTGTTCTGGTTCTGATCCTTGTTCTGCTGAGGCTTCTGCTCGTTCTTCTTATTCTTGTTCTGCTCGTTGTTTTTGAGAGCCTGCTGTGCATTGAAGCGGTCAGCCTTGTTCTTCTGCTCGTTCTTGCTGTTCTGAACGGCAGGCTTTGCTTCCTGCTTGACTTCCTGCTTTGGTGCAGGCTTCGGAGCTTCCTGCTTCGGCTGAGGCTTAGGCTGTTCCTGCTTCGGCTGAGGCTTTGGTGCTTCCTGCTTTACGGGTGCGGACTTGACATTTTCCTGCTTGATCTCTGCCTTGGGAGCTTCCTTTTTAACGGGCTTCTTAGCTTCCTGCTTAGGCTGTTCAGCCTTGGGAGCATCTTTCTTTGCAGGCTTCTTTTCCTGTTTCGGCTCTTCTTTCTTTACAGGCTTTGGTTCGTTTCTCTTTGCGAAATAGCCGTCAAAGCTTTCCACCTGATTATTCTGTGTGTAATTTTCGAGAATGATATTGAGCTGGTCAGCGGTAAGGCTTGCGGCAGCTTTTTTTACCTCTCCGAATTTATTTTCAACGAAATCGATAAGCTCCTGATTGGAAATACCGAGATCCTTTGCAACATCACTTAATTTCTGTTTGGACTGCGATCTTGTGTTACTCATAGGCTGTATTACCTCCGTTAATTCTTTGTTATGGTATCCTCGCCGATAAGACTTTCAGCCTTTTGGGCGAACCCCTTGTCGCAAACTGCGATAACACCGACTTTTTTCCCTATACCGTAAAAAAAATCATCTATTGTAAGGTTTGTTTTAACTGTTCTGATGCCGTATTTATCGGAAAAGAAGCGAACTTCCTTTTCCGTCTTGGGCGAAATATCCGAAGCGAGAACTATCAGCTCCGCTTTGCCTTTTTCGGCTGATTCTTTGGACATATCGAACCCGAGCGCCATTCTCCCCGATCTTCTGCACATCGAAAGGAGTCCGAAAAGCTTGTTATTCATTTTCCGAAAGCTCCCTTTCCATATTTGCATATACCTCTTCATCGATCCGGCAGGAAAAAGATCTTTCAAGCTTTCTTGCTTTCTTCGCTTTTTCAAGGCACTCGCAGGAGCGGCAGATATAAGCACCTCTGCCCGATTTTTTACCCGTTGTGTCGAGGCTGATCTCGCCATCGGGCGATTTTACGATACGGATAAGCTCTTTTTTGGGCTTCATCTCACCGCAGCCGATGCACATTCTCATGGGTATCTTTTTTACAGCAGGCATATTCTACCTCCGTTTTATCATTCAGTGGGAACTTCGGGCTTTATGTCTATCTTATAATCGGTAAGACGGGCAGCAAGCTTTGCATTCTGACCCTTGTTGCCGATAGCAAGTGAGAGCTGGTTGTTCGGAACGATAACTGTACACTTCTTCTCTTCGCCCTCTTCCTTTGTAACGCTGATGACCTCGGCAGGAGCAAGTGCGTGAGCGACGAATACCGTGATATCCTCATCATAAACGATGATGTCGATCTTTTCGCCGCCGAGTTCTTCAACGACCTTTTCGATTCGGGAGTGCTTTGGACCTATGCAAGCGCCTACAGGGTCAACGTTCGGGTCAGTCGAAGCAACTGCGATCTTGGTTCTTGAACCCGCTTCTCTTGCGATGGACTTTATCTCAACGATGCCGTCATAAATTTCGGGAATTTCAAGCTCGAAAAGACGCTTTACAAGGTCGGGGTGACGGCGTGAGATCTTAACGGCAGGACGTCTGTCGGGGTTGATGATCTCGCATACATACACCTTGATGATCTGACCCTCTTTGAGAACTTCGCCGGGTATCTGTTCCTTTTTGAGCATATAAACTTCGTGTCCGTCGATCGTGAGTGTGATGTTTCCCGTTGCAGGTTCGATCTTCTGAACGGTAGCGGAAACAGCTTCGTGAACCTTGTCCTTGAACTGTCCCATAATTTTGTCACGCTCGAATTCCTTCATATCGTGACGGATAGACTGCTTTGCATACTGGGCTGCGATTCTGCCGAACTTTGAGGGAGAAAGCTTGAAAGGAACTCTCTCGCCGAGCTGTGCGTTCGGGTCGCAGACTGCTCTTGCTTCGTCGATGTTGATCTCGTTGAGGTCGATAGGTTCATCATCAACAACGGTTCTGAGAACGCAGACATCGAATATCTGACGCTCGGGATCGATGTTTACAACGAAGTCGTCACAATATTCATATTCTTTTCTTACGGCTTTAAGTATTGCCTGGCTGATCTTCTCAGCAAGAACGTCAACAGAGATGTTGTTTTCCTGTGCAAGCAGTTCAAGTGCCTCAAAAAAATCCTTGATAAACTGCTGTTCCTTGTTGATCTCAGGTGCTTTTTTGGTTTTTCTCATTTTTCCTGATTCCTCCTAAATTTATATAAAGGTTTATTCTTCAAAATCATCTCCGAAGAGATCTTCGTCATCGGCAAGCTTCACGAAAGCAGTATCGGAAAGCTTGATAACTTCCTCTGCGCCGTCCCTTGCAACGGTAACAGTGTCCTTGTCATACGCTTTGAGTGCTGCGATGATCTCCTTTTCGCCGTTCTCATTTTCACGGATAAAGCGAACTCTTATCGGACATTCGAGGAACTTTTGGAAATGCTCCTCCTTTTTGAGCGCACGTCCGATACCCGGCGAACCTACCTCGAGGATATAGCTCTGTTCGATAGGATCCTGCTCATCGAGAAGCTTCGACAGCGGACGCGTAACGTTCTCACAGTCCTCCATACTCGCAAGGTCGTCCTTTCCGTCAATAAAGACACGGAGGTACCAATAAGCGCCCTCCTTTTCAAAGACGATGTCCCAGAGCGAAAGTCCCAGCTCGTCAATGATAGGCATTACCATATCATGAACTTTGGCGATAGTATTTCCGCCCTTTCCGCTTTTAGCGTTTTTTCCTGACATTTCATCAATCCCTTCATAGATCAAAAAAGTTTACTGTAAAAACAAAAGGTCGGAAGCTTTCCGACCTTTCTTTATAATGTTACATATATTATAACACATTAAAAGCCGTAATGCAAGCCTTTTTGCAAATTTTAATTAAAAACATAACAAAGCGCCGCACATTGAAGTGCGGCGCTTAAATAAGCGTGTTTGGTTTCCTTCTTAGAATGCGGAGAGGAAGAACATGAGAGCCTTCTTTACATTGCCCTCAACATGGAGTATGCCCTCTGCAAGAGCCTTGTAAACATCAAGCTTTCCGTCAAGGATCTTGTTAAAGGAATCAGCGTCAACTCTTACATATACATCGTAATCATTGTATCTGTAGGGCTCAACAGCAGGCTTTCCTGCTTCGCTGAGGTAAACATAGAATATCTCCCCCTCCGAACCGTTGAGTTCGAAGTTTACAGCGATAGGATACTTAACGAGATCGGTCTTGATAGCAGAGAACTTCTTCTTTGCCTTTGCAAGGGCTGTATCATAAGGTGAAGCCTTAGGAGCCTTAGGCGCTCTCGGAGCTTTTGCCTTGGGAGCTTTTTCTGCTGTCTTTGCGGCAGGCTTTTCAGCCTTTGCTGTTTTAGCGGCTGCCTTCTTTGCAGTAGCTTTCTTTTCGGCAGGCTTCTTTTCAGCCTTTTTCTCAGCAGGCTTCTTTTCTTCTGTATTCTTAGGAGCAGGAGCGGCAGCCTTTGCTTCAGCAGGCTTAACTTCGGCAGGCTTTACCTCCGGCTTTACTTCAACGGGCTTTGCCTCTGCAGCAGTCTTTGCTGCTTCGGTCTTGATAGTTTCAACAGTCTTTGCAGTATCGGTCTTCTTAACTTCGGAAGTGGTCTTCTTATCATTGTTTGCCATAATGATTCCTCCATACAATTTCTGATACAGGCGTTTTATCGCCGTATAAAAACTTTAAAACTTAAAAAATTGCTTGAACTATGTTCCCTGCTTTACATATAGTACACTTGGGAACTTTAACTGTGATAATTATATATCTTATTTTCGGAAAAGTCAATATTTTATGAAAATTATCTAAAAAAAGCCTAAAAATTTGGTAAATCATATCCTTTGATTATAGCAATATGACAGCT
>OHDN01001605.1_pt1 | contig 11181 bp, 11 predicted proteins | sample 1566971 | NCBI WGS metagenome assembly OHDN01 (sample SAMEA3879538, study PRJEB24766) | human gut metagenome | biome: human-associated habitat; feature: feces | place: USA | collected 1985/1987
GCCGATGTGGTGGAAGCCATTCATGTCATGCAGGAAAGCATGGACATTGCAGGCACCACCGCCAAGGAAGCGGAAGCTACCATTTCCGGCTCTGTCAATGCGCTGAAATCCGCCGTGTCGAACCTCATAGTGGGCTTCGGCGATGCGGACGCTGACATGGAGCTGCTTTGCAACAACATGGTGGATGCCTTCAAGACCGTGGTGGCGAACATCACCCCGGTTATTGAGAACATCGTGGCGGCTCTGCCCACGGCGCTGGATGCCCTGCTGACGGCTGTGGGTGAACTGCTGCCCACACTGCTGGAAGCGGTTACCGAACTGTTCTCGCAGGTGCTGGAAACGCTGCTTTCTTTGCTTCCGCAGCTTATCCCGGCGGCGGTGTCCGCACTCATGACCATCGTGAACACGCTGATCGAGAATCTGCCCCTGCTTATTGACGCTGCGGTTCAGTTGGTGTCCACGCTGGTGACCGGCATTGCGGATGCGCTGCCCACGCTCATTCCGGCAGCGGTGCAGGCTATCGTCACCATCGTACAAGGACTGGTGGACAGCCTGCCGATGCTCCTTGACGCAGCCTTACAACTTATCACGGGACTGGCGCAAGGACTTCTGGACGCAATCCCCGTGTTGATCGCCGCTCTGCCGGAAATCATCAACGGTATCATTACCTTCTTACTGGATTCGATTCCTCAGATCATCGAAACAGGCATTCAGCTTCTGACCTCGCTGGTGACTGCATTGCCGGAGATCATCACGGCAATCGTGGAAGCTATCCCGAAAATCATTGACGGCATTATCAATGCTGTGCTGAATGCGATACCGCTCATTATTCAGGCAGGCATCGACCTGCTGATTTCGCTGATACAGGCTTTGCCGCAGATCATCACGACTATCGTGCAGGCGATTCCGCAAATCATCTCCGGCATTGTCAATGCTCTGGTCGGAAACATCGATAAAATCATCATGGCAGGCGTTCAGTTGTTCGTTGCCCTGATTGAAAACCTGCCCACCATCATCGTGGAGATCGTCAAGGCCGTGCCGCAGATCATTGCGGGTATCGTGAAAGCCTTCGGCTCTCTGATGTATAAAATCGTAGAAATCGGCGGCAACATCGTCAAGGGACTGTGGAGCGGTATCCAGCAGCTTGCCTCGTGGCTGTGGGATAAGGTGTCCGGGTGGATCTCCTCCATCTGGGACGGCATCTGCGATTTCTTCGGTATCCATTCGCCCTCAAAGGAAATGGCATGGGTCGGTGAAATGCTGGTCAAAGGCTTGTCCGGGTCCATTGAAGATAACGGCGATGAAGCGGTCAAAGCCGCCGAAGGCATGGCGGACGATATCAATGGCGTCATGGATGGCCTTGCCCATGATATGCAGACGGCGCTGCCCACGGACTTTGACATCAGCGGCAGCTTCCGCTCGGCGGTGGACGGCGTGACCGGCAAGGCGGCGTCCGCATTCACCATTGCGCTGAACATCGCCACTTTCAACAATTACAGCAGTGAGGACATCCGTGAACTGACCAATGAAGTCATGGAAACGGCGAACCAGTTCGCCCAGCGGAAAGGAGTGGTGTTCGCATGACCTCTTTTACCTACAACGGAAAATGCTCTGCCGACTTCGGTCTGCACATTGAGAAAAAGGATGTGTTCTCCGCTCCGAGTTATGATGCGGAGTTTACCTCCATTCCCGGACGGAGCGGCGACATCATCAATTCAAACCGCCGATTCTCCAACATCAAGGTCACCTATACCGTGTTCCTTGCTCGAAAAAATACAGCCGCCCTTGCGTCTGTCCTGCGGGACATCAAGGGCTGGCTGTATTCCGAGCCGGACAGGTACCATGAGCTGACCGACTCCTATGATGCGGAGTATTTCCGCTACGGCGTTATCTCCGGCAACCTGGACATTGAGGAGCAGCTGAATAAAATCGGCTGCTTTACCGTGACCTTAAACTGCAAGCCGTTCAAGTACAGCTTTGTGGGGCAGCAGACCATAGCAGATGGCAATCCGAGACTGGTCGTCACGAATCCCACCGCCTTTGACAGCAAGCCCTACATTAAAATCTATGGCAGTGGCACGGTGCGGCTCATGATTACGCCCGGCGGTCAAGGCACAACCACCTGGATGATCTCCGATGTGGATGAGTACATCGAGATCGACAGTGAGCTTATGAACTGCTACAAAGACACCGTCCTCAAGAACGAGACCGTCACCGGCGAAGGCTTTCCTGTGCTGAAGCCGGGCGAGAATTCTATTGCCTGTGCTGGTAATGTGCGGAGAGTTGAAGTTGTTCCGAGGTGGCGGTGTCTATGATTATCTGCAACTTTTTTGTGAACATCCGCATATTGTATTGCAATCAGCGATACAATATGTTATAATGCAAACAGGAAAGGCAGGTGCTTATCATGGCAACAAAAAGTGCAAATGTAACGGCTCGTGTGCAGCCGGAAATCAAGCAACAGGCGGAAGCGATTCTTGCTGATATCGGATTGCCCGTATCGGTTCTCATCGACACACTGTATCGACAGATTATCATGACCGGCGGCGTTCCGTACTCGCTGACCGTTCCTAAAATCTCCACCCGTGACAGTATGACGGACGCTCAGTTCGATGCAATAATGGAAAAAGGATATAAACAGGCAAAAAACGGTCAGACAATTCCCCTTGACGAAGCCTTCAAACAGATTCGTGAGGGACTTTAAGTATGGAATATCAGGTAACTTTGACACCGCAGGCAATCGAGCAGATTGAACAGATATTTTCGTATATTAAGTACACGCTGCAAGAACCTCAAACAGCAAACAGATGGACAGACTTTCTGCAAAAGGAAATCGCCGGACTTCATTTTATGCCGTCAAGATATCCTCTTACGGATGAGGAACCGTGGCACAGCAACGGAATTCATAAGATGCCGGTGAAGAATTTTCTTGTTTACTATCTTGTTGATGAAGAAACCAAGACAGTGTCTGTCACAGCAGTTATTTATGGACGGCGGGATCAGCTTGCCGCACTTGCGGATATGGGACAGGATTGATTCCACAATCACCGCTTATATGAGCGTTTCCGGTAAGACTTCACGAGTAGAGGAGGTACCCAAATGACTATCATAAAAATCCTTGCAATTGTACTTGGAATAGCATTTTTATCGTTCGGATACTTCATTTATTTCCAAAAGAAGTATAATCTCATCAACGGCTTCAAGGCAGATTATGAAGCAGGACGCAAAGATGAGCAATACGCCAAGAGAGTCGGCTTGATTGAGTTCGTTATTGGTATAGTCCTGCTTGTAATCGGTATTATGATGATCATACTGATTTAAGGGAGGGCTGTTATGAACAATAAAACCAAACAAAGCGGTCTCGGAATTGTATCTATCCTGACGCTTGTATTTATTGCGTTAAAGCTATTGGGAGTTATTTCGTGGAGATGGATATGGGTGTTATCGCCTATATGGATTACCGCAGTGATTGCAGCCCTTCTCTTTTCCGGCATTCTGATTGCCGGGAGAATAAAAAAGGGTAAGTGGTAATACTTCCAAACAATTCAAAACTATTTACAACCACCGTGGAGGAATCCTCGGTGGTATTTTTATGCCCGGAAGGAGGTGTTTCCTATGATTCCAGTCCTATATCCACCCAACGCCACGGACTTTTCCACCTTCGGCCTTGGTGTGCTGACGGATACCATCTCCTGTGAAGTCACCGAGGAGCGAAACGGTGTATTTGAGTGCCTGCTGAAATATCCGGTCAGCGGTCAGCATTATGAACTTATCACCAAGGAGTGCATCATCAAGGCAAAGCACAACGACACCGCCGCAGACCAGGCATTCCGCATTTACCGCATCACGAAGCCGCTGAACGGTATCGTCACCATCTACGGGCAGCACATTTCCTACGACCTCGCCAATGTTCCGGTTCTGCCGTTTTCCACGGAGAGCCGCTCTCCGCAGCTCATCCTCTCGCAGCTTCTGTCGGGAGATACACGCTTTACAGGCTGGACGGACTATTCGGACGCAAAGGCATTCTCGGTCACGCAGCCGAAAAGCGTCCGTGCCTGCCTCGGCGGTACGGAAGGCTCAATGCTCTCCAAATGGCACGGCGAGTTTGAATGGGACAACTTCACGGTAAAGTTCCATTCGCACCGTGGGCAGAAGACCAGCGTGGTCATTGAATATGGCAAGAACCTCACCGCATTGGAGCAGGACGAGGACAACAGCGGTGTGTATACCGCACTGCTCCCGTATGCCGTATACACACCGGAAGGCTCGGACACCGAAACGGTGGTCACGCTGCCGGAGGTCACGCTCCCCATTATGACTTCGGAAATCGTCCGGGCGAAAACGCTCATCATGGATTTCTCCGACCAATTTGACGGAGTTGTAACCGAGGATGCCCTCCGAGCGAAAGCCAACAGCTACATCAAGGCAAACCCGCTGGGTGCGACCCTTCCCACGGTGAAGGTGTCCTTTGAGCCGCTCTGGAAACAGCCGGAGTATTCGGCACTCCTGGAGCGGGTCAACCTCTGTGATACCGTCACCATTCGGCATTCACTGCTTGGTGTGAGCGTGTCGGCTATGGTCATTGAAACCGTGTACGACACTCTTGCCGAACGGTATGTGAGCATTTCCCTCGGTCAGAGCAAGTCCAGTATGATCACCACCATTTCCGAGGTGCAATCAACGGTTGATAAGGTGGAATCCACGGTGGGACGCTTTCCAAAACTGCTCCAAACCGCCATCGGCAAGGCCACCGGGCTTATCACCGGTCAGAGCGGCGGCTATGTGGTCATCCACACCAGCGAGGAAAACGGACAGCCCTATGAGCTGCTCATTCTGGACGCACCATCCATCGACGAAGCCGTAAATGTCTGGCGGTGGAATGTGGGCGGCTTGGGATTTTCCCGTAACGGCTACAACGGCCCCTACGAAACCGCCATCACGGCGGACGGTCAGATCGTTGCAGACTTCATCACTTCCGGCTCTCTGGTAGCAAACATCATCAAGGCAGGTGTCATCCAGTCGCAGGACGGCTCGTCCTGGTGGGATTTGGAGAGCGGCGAAGTCGTGCTTCGTGCCTACGCCACCAGCAAGGAGGTCACAGAGGTCAGCGACCGCATTACTACCATCGAGGAGCAGAAAATGCTCCGGCTGGTCATTACCTCATCCAACGGCAACATTTTCAAAAACGGCAATGTCAAAACGCTGCTTTCGGCGGTTGTGTATTCCTGGGATAAGGACATTACCGACACGCTGGATGCCAACCAGTTTATCTGGACAAGGGTGTCCGAAGATGCCGAAGCGGACAAGGACTGGAACGAACAGCATTTCGGCGGCGCAAAGTCCGTGGCCATCACCAGTGCGGATGTCAAAGTCCGCGCTACTTTTTACTGCGACCTCATCGACACCACGACCAGGCAGAGCCTATTATAACGGAGGACTTTTCTATGGCAACCGCAGAACCAACCACACCTACCGTTGATCCGGTAGATAACCCTACAAATTCAAAGGAGGCTTCTCACATGAGCAAGGCACAAGGTCAGTTTACGATTATCGACTACAATGACGCACTGACGCTGACGGGGTACATCGGATCGAATCTTGCAAAAACGCAGATGTACAATCCCGACAACGGCAGCTATACCCCAGACTGGAAAACAAAGAACCTGGTTCTGACGCCCAGTCTGTATGTCATCAGCACGACTGCCGACCAGATCACCACCGCAAATGTCACCTCAGTCAAATGGTATGTGGGCGACAGCAACACCGCCATTACCGCAGGTACGAACTATGGACTGAGCGGTGCCAAGAGCCACATCCTCACGGTCAAAGCCAATGTCATGGCGGAGCTGCCCGGCATCGACTACCGCTGTGTCATCACCTACAAGGACGAAAGCACCGGCCTGTCGCTGACACATCCGCTGACCATTTCCTTCTCCCGTGTGGTCAACGGCTCCGGCATCGTTGACCTGCTGGTCACCACGCCCAACGGAAATGTGTTCAAGAATGAGGAGGTCGCCAGTCTGACCGCCAAGGCCGAGCTGTGGCGTGGCTCTACGGTGGACACCACCAAGGTCAGCTACAAGTGGGCGGTCATGGACGCTTCCGTCACCGCTACTTCTTCCACCGGCTATGATGCGGACTTCGGTATCGGCTGGCGCAAGCTCTCGGATACCGCCGACAAATACACCGGCACGGCCACCAATACCCTCACGGTCTACGCCGCAGCGGTGGACAGCTACGCCGTGTTCAAGTGCTGTGCCCAGGACACGGATTCCGCATCCGCTTCTTACAACACGAAGTTCTTCGATGTGGCGACCTTCATCGACAACTCTGACCCGCTGCAGATCATCGTCACCTCCACGGGCGGCGATGTGTTCAAGAACGGTCAGGGCACGACCGTGCTGACCGCTGTCTGCTATCAGGCAGGCTCCGAGGTGGATGCGGCCGGGAACGGCAGTTACACCTGGACGAAGTACAACAAAGACGGTGTTGTCGATACCTCTTGGGGTACCAACGGCTCCAAGACCGGCAAGACCCTATTGGTGTCCAGTGCGGATGTGGATACCAAAGCCACCTTCATGGTCGTGGTGGCACTTTAAGGAGGTGGCGAGATGATCGCATCGGCTCAGTTCACGATTATCAGTCTCTGCGATGTGGTCACCTCGGACACGCCGCCGGAGAACCCCTATGAGGGGCAGCTCTGGGTGGATACTTCCGTGACCCCGCCGGAGACGAAGATATGGGACGGAAATGAATGGGTGGTGCAGAACGACATTGAAACGATCCGCACCACCATTTCCATCCTGACCGAGAAGGACGCACAGTTCCAGCAGACCATCGACGGGCTGAACAGCTATGTGGCGACCCTTACCGAAACGGTGGAAACAGTGTCCAACGACCAGGGCGTCCTGGAGGAACGGGTACTGAACTCCGAAAGCCGTGTTTCGGAGCTGGAACACACCGTGGATGGACTGTCCGTCACCATGCAGGAGCAGTATATCGGTGGCATCAACTATGTGCAGAACTCCTCTGGGCTCAACGGCATCACGGATGATTGGAGCTACTCCGGTACAGTGAAAACGGACACCTCCACGGATACGCAGAACAACACCGTTTCCGATTCCTGCTTTGTGTTGGGAGCTTCCTCATCGCTGTCGCAGCACATCCGAGGGGTAGTTCCCGGCACTTACACGATCTCGGTTCGGGCAAAGAAAACCTCGACCATGTCTGGGTATTTCTATGTGACCTACAACGGGAACAAGACGAAGTATCTGTTCAACAAGTCCACGGCGTTTGAATGGACAGATTATTCCGTGACGCTCACGGATGTGACCGACCCTACGCTGCGTATTTACTGCTATTGCCGGGATGCGTCCATCTACCTCGCAGACATCATGATCTCCGAAGGAGCAATTCCCCGAAAGTGGACACCCGCGCCAAACGAAATCTATACGCAGGAGGTCAAAATCGATAAGCGCGGCATCGAGGTTTCCAACAGTGCATCGTCTCAGCGGACGGTCATCACGAACACAGAGTTCGCCGGTTACTACAACGATGAGGTGATTTTCACCCTGAACAAAGATGAAACACAGACGAAGAAAACCACGGTGGACGGCGATCTGACCGTGGGCAAAACGAAGTTTGTTCCTATGCCAACGGCGTCCGAGGGGCTGAACATCGTCATTCTGGATTAAGGAGGCAGGCTTAATGGCATTAAGCGGATCTTTTTCAAACTACCCAGTCAGCAAATTCGGGCTTTACTGCGAGTGGAGCGGAAGTCAGAGCGTCGCAGGCAACTATACCGATGTGACGCTGAATGTATACTTACAGTTCTATACGCTGTCAGTCGGCGCACGCTCCGATTCCACGATTTCTATCAACGGTACAAGCGAGACCTATACCGTACCGGCAATCAACGACATGAGTTCAAAAAGCTGGCATCTGGTACATCTGAAGACAAAGACCGTCCGCGTATATCACAATGCGAACGGTACAAAAACAGGTGTGGTGCTATCGGCTTCGTGGCGTTTTTCCGGCACATACTCCGGCGTTTCCATCGGAACGATAACAGCCTCTGCTACGGTTGACCTGACCTCCATCGACCGCAATGCGCCGACCGTAACCTTTAGCACTTCAAATATTACGGCAAACGGCTTCAAGATTTCCGCTTCCTCTTCAGCAACAGCGGATATCTGGCAGTATAGCACAAACGGCGGCTCGTCCTGGACGCAGTTCTCGACCACGGCAGGAACAAGCGCATCGGTCACGCTGTCCTCACTCTCTCCGAACACCAGCTATACGGTCAAGGTCAGGGTTAGACGGCAATACAACCAGGTCTACGGCACCTCCGGCAGTTCCACGGTAAAAACCCTGGGCGGTGCGGTGCTGAACAGCGTGAATACGGTGACGGCGGATGCGGCAACGGTGAGTATTACGCTCAATGTGACCGTGTACGAGGCTTCCTACACCAACACGCTGGCGATCAAGAACGGAAGTACCACAATTCTCTCCGTCACGGGGCTTTCCTGGTCAAAGGGCACAGCAAGCCGGACGGTCACACTGACGGCAGACCAGCGGACAACGCTGCTGAATGCCATGGCATCCCTGAAATCCTTTACCGGCACCTTTGCGGTATCGTCTTACAGCGGCTCTACGCAGATCGGGAGTACTTCCAGCAAAACGGCAACCGTGCAGACCACGGCGGCAAACTCCGGTCCCACCTTGAGCGGCTTCACCTACGAGGACAGCTACTCGACCACCAAGAACCTCACCGGGAACAATCAGCTGTTCGTGCAAAGCTATTCTACGCTGAAGGTCACGCCGGGGACGGCGACCGCAAAGAATGGAGCGTCCATTTCCAGTTATACGGCATCCTGCAACGGCACATCCGTATCCAACACCACAGGCTCTGCGCTGACGGTGGGAAAGATCGAGAAGTCCGGCAGCGTGACGGTAACGCTGTCCATTACCGATTCCAGAGGTTATACCGCCACCGTTTCCAAAACCATCACGGTGATCCCGTACTCTAAGCCGAAGATATCCTCCGTATCTCTGCGCCGTACCAACGAGATCGAAGCGGAGATGCAGCTGAAGTTCAGCGGCTCGATTGCCGCCGTATCCGTGGACGGAACGCAGAAGAACAGCGTCCAGTATGTACGGTATCGGTACAAGAAAACCAGTGAAACGAGCTACGGCAGTTATATCAGTATCCTCTCGGCAACCACCAGAAGCGGCACTTCGTTCAGCTATTCCAATCTTGAATTGTGTAATCTGGACGCCAACGCATCCTACGACTTTCATCTACAGATCCAGGACAGGCTCTATTTTCTGAGCAGTCTGGATCTGTATTTTGTTGTGCCGCAGGGCACGCCGCTGATTGCACTGCGCAAGAAGAAAGTGGGCATCAACACGCCGGAGCCGCAGGCAGCGCTGGATGTAGCGGGAGATGTTCGGGTGAACGGTTCGCCCCTTGCGGATTTTGTGATTCAGCAAGGTGTCAGCGGCGTGTGGACTTACCGCAAGTGGAAAAGCGGTATTGCGGAATGCTGGTGCCAGCACTCTTTCACGGCTACCGTTTCTACCGCTTGGGGCGTCTTGTTCGAAAGCGGTGCAATATCACTTCCGGCGTTTCCGTTCACCTTTGCCGAGATCCCGCAGGTGCATATTTCTGCCGGAAACTGCAACTATGCCATGTTTGTGGAGCGTGGCAGCACAAGCGCCTGGGCGTCCAAGATCAGCCCTGGCGTGATGTATGTGGTGCGGCCAAACACCGTGCCATCCGCATCCTATCAGGTCAACATCTATGCAATCGGAAAAGTGTGACGCTCACCGGCGTCACTTTTTCATACAAAAAACAAATCTCAAAGGAGGAAATCAACATGAAAGAATTCTGGACGACCATCAAAGTCATCTTCGCCGGTATCGGTGGCTGGCTCGGATGGTTCCTGGGAGGGTGTGACGGCTTGCTTTATGCGCTTCTGGCTTTCGTAGTCATCGACTACATCACCGGCATCATGTGCGCCGTGGTAGACAAGAAGCTGTCCAGCGCCGTGGGCTTCAAGGGCATCTTCAAGAAGGTGCTCATTTTCGCTCTGGTCGGCGTGGGACACATTCTCGACACCCGCGTCATCGGCAGCGGCTCGGTACTGCGCACCGCCGTCATCTTCTTCTACCTTTCCAACGAGGGCGTATCGCTCCTCGAAAATGCGACCTATCTGGGTCTGCCCATTCCGCAGAAGCTGAAATCCGTACTGGAACAGCTTCACGACCGCAGCGAAAAGGAGGACGAATAATATGGCTTACACGAACAGTTCTATGGTAACCTACACCAAACTCAGCCCGAATCATTCCGGACAGCGCACCCACAGCATTGACCGCATCACGCCGCACTGCGTGGTGGGTCAGTGCTCGGTGGAAACGCTGGGCAATATTTTTTATCCCACTTCACGTCAGGCAAGCTGCAACTATGGCATCGGTGCAGACGGACGAGTCGGTATGTATGTTGAGGAGAAGAACCGAAGCTGGTGCTCTTCTTCCAACGCAAACGACCAGAGGGCCGTCACCATCGAGTGCGCTTCCGACACCACCGAGCCGTATGCGTTCAAGGATATCGTCTACCGGACGCTTGTCAAGCTCTGCGTGGATATCTGCAAGCGCAACGGCAAAACCAAGCTGCTCTGGCTTGGGGATAAGACGAAAACGCTGGGCTACAATCCGAAGTCGGATGAGATGGTGCTGACTGTCCACAGATGGTTTGCCAACAAATCTTGCCCTGGTAATTGGATGTACGGCCGCATGGGAGAACTGGCGCAGAAAGTAAATGAAAAACTCGGAAGCGCTGGCGGCAACACTGGCGGAAGTTCCGGGAGCAAGAACGATTTGCCTGCAGCACCTTTTACGGTGAAGGTGTTGATTGGCGATTTGAATTATCGCTCAGAGCCGTCAATGAGCGGGGCGGTCAAAGGTCAGACCGGCAAGGGAGTATTTACAATCTCTGAGGTTAAGGACGGATGGGGCAAGCTGAAATCCGGCGCAGGATATATCAGCCTGGGTTATACAGAAAGAGTGTAGGAGGAAACGGTGGCATTATGAAAAACTATATCGGCGTGAAAATTGTAAAAGCTGAGTCGAAGGAGAAGAACGGAGTACCTGGGTACGCCGTGAAATATCCGGATGGTTATG
>OHDN01001620.1_pt1 | contig 11071 bp, 8 predicted proteins | sample 1566971 | NCBI WGS metagenome assembly OHDN01 (sample SAMEA3879538, study PRJEB24766) | human gut metagenome | biome: human-associated habitat; feature: feces | place: USA | collected 1985/1987
TAAAGGAAATGATGGTAGATGGAGGATCTGAATAGGTACCTCACCTTACCCAAAGATAAGAATATAGTCTAAATGAGAATATGCGCCAATGTATAGACGTAATACTTACACGAATATTTAGTGTAATTGACATCAAGGCCGGTATGCCCCAAACGATTCTCCGGAAGCATAATAAATACGCCTTTCCATTTGTTGTGTAGCAAAGCAATTTTTTATTTCCCGGTTACTAACCAATCGCTCTAACCAATCCAGCTCATTAGTATATCTATTTTTATGACCGAATTGCGGTTCCTGTTGACGATGCCAGTCGATCACCCGGCTAATTACAAAATCATCGCATTCTTCCGGGTTATTCAGAGAGCTCAATATCTGTATAATGACAGTATTGGTATTGAACTTCAGGTTCTTGAAAGGAACAATGCTTCTCGGAAAAGAGATATTATCAAAAATGCAGTCACTAACATTACAAGTGGATGTCTCGTCAACAAACTGCGAATGAGAATCTTTACCTGGCTTGTCGAAGCCGGCAGAAGAAACGCAACAGCATGACACTGCTTCATATCGCATGTCATTAGACGAGGTTTCAGTTTTTTTCTGAAATCCCTGCAATTCTTTATTGGAAACATTACTAAATCCCAATACCAGAAATGCACATGCTAATATGCAAAAAATGTACTTAGTCATAATTTGCTGCAAACGTAATCATTCTTTTCCGAAAAAACGCATTAAGGGCAAGAATTAACGATTATTGTATACCTCCTCTTTTCTATAACCCATGTACAACTTTCATCAATTGCTCACCCAAACCGATTGTATATCCTTGAGAAACAAAGACTACCCTATTAAATGTATCTGCAATGATAAATACCGGCAGAATAGAATTGTTCAAATTCATAGCCTGCACTATTTCTTTGCGGATGCTGTCATCGACATCAATACCGTAGGTGATGATAGACGGAAGTCCTTTAAATTCGTCGGCATTAAATTTCTTGTATTGTTCTTCCGAAGGGAAAAGAAAGACCATCTTACGCCCCCATTGTTCGAAGTCATTGCCCAAAGCGGCTATATCTCTTAGCGCATGATTGGTAGGTTCCTGCCCTACTCCAAGCACAGCTACTACAAAATAGCCACGTCCACAGGTTTGCAGGATACTCCGCTGTTCAGTGCTGTCAACCGGACGATAGGTCGCTTCCGAATTAAAATTGCCGATCACTTGCACCTGATCTTTGCTTTCACGCATCACCAGGTCAACGGTGGTTGTCTTACCGGGTTCTATAGTAAAAAATGTACTGTTGGAAAGCACCGCGCCACTTGCCAACCGAGTTCCGGTCACCATCATATAATAGCCTTCATCAAGCTCTCTCCCATATTTTAACAAATTACGCCAGGTAGTTCCATCCCCCATATCCGTCTCTCCTTCGTCATAATTAAGTAACTGGAATGTGCCGTTTTTAAACTTGGAAAGAGTGAAATGCGAATAATATTTAGGATCTTCCACAGAACGGATAGGCGTGTAAGTCGCTTGTAACACTCCCTTTCGAGACTGTGCAGCTTCTGCCGTATCGAAGTTGACATCTTCCTTTGCAAATTCTTCATTTAGAATCTGCACCTTTCCGGTCACTTCATCAATCCAGGCAGCGGACGCCCATCCCATGCTCCGGTAAGCTGCCACAAAGAATATATCACGCGACTTTTCATCAGCCACCCGTGCTTTCCATACTCCCATCGGAGAGATAGGAATCTGTTGGGAATTCAGTTCATTATTGATTTTAATCTCTTTTCTGCACCATTCTATTAATACTTTGGGATCACGTTTCATGCTATCGGGCACAGACTGGTACACTGTTTTTTCAATGGCTTCACGAAGTACCTTCTTATAAGGAGTCAACATCTCATTGGCTATACGAGGAGGATTGAGGTACATTCTTTTAAATAAATCAGTCTCTATCTTCTCCCAATCCGAGATATTAGTCAGCAGATGATCATTCAATACATCCAGAGTTACATCGCGGAGATCTTTAGCCGAAAGACTCTCTAATATCCATATAGCCCGTATTTCTTCCCATGAAACAGCGTCTTTCTCTTTTCGGATAGGCGAAAGGAAGTCTTTCAAGGTTTGGTGGTTTCCTCGCGAAGCAACCAGGAAGTTTACTAATTTTTCTTTCTTTTCCGGTTGTAAGGTATTTCCATATAGTTTATCTATCCACTCTTTGGCCTGTTTTTCCGTCATCATTGTTGCTACATACGCATTGCGGATTGAATCTTCCTGCACCATCCGCCGATCATTTTCCGCCCGTTGTTCGGGAGTGACTTCGGGAATATTCGCTCCTTCCACCGGAGGTACAAGATCCATTGGCAAGGAATAGACTTCACCTTCTTTCCTATTTAAAGAGAGTTGCAATGCATCATCTTTTCCAAATGAGATTTTGGCATAACCAAATTGTCCGTTGCGGGATGCCCAAACCAACATATCTCCTTTACCGGCAGTCAGGCTGGCTTTCCCCTCTGCATCTGTATATTTCGTGGCTACTGTATAAAACTCCGCATAATTGTATATCTTAAATTCGACTTTGGCATCTGCTACCGGTTGACCGTCGGCATCCGTCACCGTTACGATAGCTTTGGCAGTAGGGGCATAATTATCAATCACATTGATTTCTGTGTAATTGGGTGTTTCAAGCATAATCTCTTCCGGACCGTTGTAACGTCCGAAAACCTTGGTATGCATCAACATTCCCCGACTGGCAGGGGAATTAAACCATCCCAGGTTCAAAACCGGTTCCGGTTCACAAGCGCCGAAGAAGTATCAATGCCCATCCGCCCATGCTTCCACCCAAGCATGATTGTCATCCGTATGCGCCCAGCGGGGCGTATACACTTGTCGTGCCGGAATACCGACTGCCCGGAGCGCAGCCACCGTAAATGTAGACTCTTCGCCACAACGCCCATACGCTGTTTTGACGGATGCCAATGGTGAGCTGGTACGCGCGTCACTCGGACGATAGACTACTTTCTCATGACACCAATGATTCACCTCCAATATCGCGTCTTTCATCGGCAGTCCCTTCACCCTGTCTTTTAGTTCATCATAAAACACACGACGGGAATCATCCAGATTCTCGTTATTCACTCGGATCGGCAGAACAAAATGACGGAACACTTCATCGGGAATCTCTTTGCCCCAAGGCATCTCGTCACGTGTCTGCTTCGACAGCCGGACATTCTCCAAGTAATAATCTCCCGGATAATCCGTCACATCCCCTATTGGCATATAAGCGTAGAGAAACATCAATGCTTCGCGCTCGTAGACTGACAAAATAGAATCGGCAAAGATCGCAAATAAATCTCCATGAGGAAGTGCCTGTTTTTTCTGCTCAAAGTCTTGAGCTACTTGATTCCGGTAGGATTCTTCTTTGAGGAAGTGAGCATTGTTACAAGCAAACAGTACAATCGACAAAATCAGGACGCACAAAAGATGGGTGAATGTTTTCATATAAGTGTTTGGTTTATTCTATTAATAAGGTTACTGACTGACAAAAATAGAAGAATATTTTCTGAATACCTAGATAAGTACATAAAAATGTGATAGATAAGAATAATATTATCATTGATGGGAAAATCCGGGAATTTTGTAACAGGTTTGTAATATAGACCGTGTTCGAACCCTTATAAAAAGAAAATTCAAAAGGAAAAGAAGATTTTTATGTTTTACAGCATATAATTCAAAAACATTTTGTATCTTTGCAGTGTTAATAAAGAAAACAAGATGTAAAACCGCTCTTCAAAACGTGGAGGGCAAAAAAAGAGGAAACAAATTATGAAAAAGAATGCAAATGAAAAAATTATGATGTTACAGTACCGTATTAAACGCTATCAAGCAATGGGAAATGGTGCCATGTGCCAAACATTAAACGGTAAACTTCAAAAACTGCTGTCACAGCAGGTTGCCATGTAAATAAACACACTAATTATAATAAATAGAGCGAGGAACTTTCGAGTATCCTCGCTTTTTTTATACATTTGCAGAAGAAAGATAATAAAACACATTATGAAAAAGCTATTTATGTCGGTTGCGCTCCTCTTATTGGTCGTAACCTCTTTTGCACAAACACCCGGTTATGAGTTCACAACCGTTGTATCTCACCAAGCAACGCCTGTTAAAGATCAGGGTTCCACAGGAACCTGTTGGTGCTTTGCCACCGCTTCTTTCATGGAGTCGGAACTGCTCCGAATGGGAAAAGGAGAATATGATCTCTCGGAAATGTTTATCGTCCGCCAAAAGTACATGAATCAAATGGAGGACAATTATCTCCGTCGTGGTAAAGGAAGTATCGGTGAAGGAAGTTTGGCACACACTTTCAAAAACGCTTATAAGAAAGCGGGAATCGTTCCGGAAGAAGTGTACACCGGATTGCTGGGCGATAACAAAGACCACAATCACGGTGCATTGTCACGCTACCTCAAAGCATTGGTAGATGCAAATATTGAATCTAAAAAGCGTACTCCGCAATTTGATGCGCTTATTAATAATCTGTTCGATATTTATCTGGGCAAGCTTCCCGAAAAATTCACTTATAAAGGAAAAGAATATACTCCTCAATCTTTCACAGAAAGTCTGGGATTGAATATGGATGATTACGTTGAGTTAACTAGTTTCACTCACAAGCCTTATTATGAGACATTCTCACCTGAAGTTCCCGACAACTGGGAAAACCAGCCAATGTATAATCTTCCGTTGGACGAACTGATCGAGGCTATCGACTATGCACTGAACAAAGGATATACCGTATGTTGGGACGGTGACGTAAGCGAACAGGGTTTCTCTTTCAAGAACGGAATCGCCATTAACCCGCAAGTGGAGGATGTGAAAGATTACTCGACTACCGACCGTGCCCGTTTTGAGAAAATGCCAAAATATCAACGAATGGACGAAGTGTTCAAGTTTGAGCATCCTTATCCGGAAATCAACATAACACCGGAAATCCGTCAGGATGGTTACGAGAAGTTTGTGACAACTGACGACCACCTGATGCACATCACCGGCATTGTGAAAGATCAGAATGGTACTAAATATTATATCACCAAGAATTCCTGGGGAGCGGAAAGCAACAAATCCGGAGGTTATCTGAATATGTCTGAAAGCTATGTACGTGCTAAAACAATCTGCGTGATGGTACACAAGGATTCTCTGCCTAAGGAACTGAAGAAGAAACTCGGTATTCAATAAATCGCATGAAATCAGTCCCGAAGGGAGATTGACTGTTTCATACATTTATTTATTCGGAACTCTCCATTATATTCATATAACAAAAGAAATAGGGCAACGAAGTATCACTACTTCACTGCCCTATTTTTTTGTTAACCTACTATATTAAATCCTTTGCTCTTTATTTCTTTTTCAATGTCACGTCGCTGATTTCTACAACGCCGCCTTTATTCTGGGAAAGAATAGCCACATAACAATCTTTCAGAATAGCAGCATCATCGTCTGTATCAGACACTTCCAAGTTAGCATTTGCTTTCTTGCTGCTAATTGCATTAACCACTTGTCCCATATCATAGTAAACCACTACTTTAGTCCATTTACCGGCATCTTTAATTTTAAAATTGTATTGTGCGCCCGAAGCATTTGGTTGAGCATCTGCGTCATAGTCTCTACGCATGAAGAAAGTAGTATTGTACTTGCCACTATCGTTCTTTTCCTCATTGGTCTGCTTGATGTATACACTGACCGGAGTTCCTGCTTCTTTAGCTTTTGCATAGAAAGTAAGAACATAGATACCTTTGTCCAAACCATCGGTAATACGTTGTCCCAGGAAAGCTTTATACCAAGAGAGATTCTTTTCGGCACCGGAGTTATCCAATTTCATTGCATTCGGATATTTGGCATCTCCTGTTTCTTCCCAGGCAATAGTAGTTACGCCGTCAGCTTCATTATTCATGATAAACCACTCTCCTGCGGTAGCTTTGTTGGCATTAGTCACTTTAGTCTTTACTTCAGTGGCGAATTTTTCGTTTTTTATCAGGTTCTGCGCACTTACGCTTACTCCTGCAAGGACCAAAAACCCGGCAAATAATACTTTTTTCATCTTACTGTGATTTAATTGTTTATACTTTATTTTTTCTAGCTTTAAAAATCTATTTCATCCTACTTCACTTGTTGAATAACAAATCCATATTTACCAGTCACTTTCTTTTCTTCAGTCTTTAGTGTGATGCGGTAAATCTCTTTTCCCCATACGTTAGACAGGCGCGGATCATCCAGTTTGATTGTTTCCAGTTCGGCTTTAAACTGCGACGGATAGTTCATTTCCACCTTTTGTCCCTTTACTTCGATGCGGATTTTTCCGGCTGACGGGAAAGTCACATTGCCCCAAGTTAAAAAGTTCATTTGATTAGGAGCAATAGCCTCATCCAACGTATAAATATCACCAATAATAAGTTTTTTATCATCAAGAGCATAAGAGCGAACCCAGCTTTTCACTTTCGCTTCTGCCGGATAAGCAGTAGCTATATCCGTAGAGAACATCCGTTTCTTCTCATTGCAAACGGTATTGGTAGCTTTATACTCCTGCCCGAATTTCTGCGGTACTCCGTTAATCATCGGCAAGTTATGATAGTTGCTCTGCATGGTCCAGATGGTATAGCGGTCCTTACCGAACGTCTGTTTGGTATATGTACCTACACCGGCATCAATAATCACAGGAATTGTATTTACGTATAAAGAGAAGGTTCCTACATCGTTGTGGTTATGGCTTTCGTTATTAAATCCGCCTTTAGCGGCAACAAACATACCGTTCTTATTCTTCATATAACAGAATTCCGTTTCGGGATACCAGGTTACATCCGGCATATCATGTTTCGGAGTTGCTTTTGCCAGCTCATTACAGCAAAGTAGAGATTGAAGCGAACGAAAAGCATCGTTGCCCATGGTAGCATAGGGTTTTCTTCCATTCAACAGGTATGCGGCAAAGTGCATCATTTCATCGCTGTTTACAGCTTTACCGAAGCGATAGATTAACAAAGGATCGCCCCCGCCTTGTGCCGATGCATCAGCAAAATTCACCACCCAGCCATTGCCCACGTATGAGCGGGACATATATTCTCCCATCCGGCGAATCATCGGTTCATTGAACAGAGACAGTTTACCGCCTGTGCCATCAGAGAGTATCTGCAAATAGTCATAGAGCTTTCCGGCGGCATGTCCCCAGTAAGAGGTTCCCTCCTCACAGGCACCATCGGATTTCACGAAGTTGATAAACTTATCGACTGACTGCATGGAGCGATAAACAGCTTTCGCCAACTTATCCTTATTGTTCTCCATCAGTAAGAAACATTGCAGGGCATTGGAGTTACACCAGGGATTCCAGTTATTGATGATTTCTCCCGGTTTCCAGTTAAAAGCCATCCACCACATTTCGTCGTCGTTCATATACGGATCGAGAATACGTTCTTTAATTGCTTTACGCATTTGCAAGGATACCACAGGATTGATTTTGTCGAATGGTTTGCGGAAGAAATAGTGTACCCAGGCCATTAAAGCTCCGTATCCGCCTGAACCGAGGTCGATAATCTGTTCGCGGAAGTCGGGAAGTGAACGTTTGCTACTCTGGCGGGGCAAGTGTGCGGATAGAACCCATGAATTCATTTCGCAGCTCATATATGCTCCGTTCAGTAATTGGTCGATAAAACGTCCTTTCCCTTCGGCCAGTTCGGCGAGCATCAAGGCGTTAAGTGCCTGGCGGTTGGCGTCATAAGGGACTTCCATTATTTTACGGTTACCGCTGCGTTCGTATTCCAGATAAGCGGTGGCAGGTATCAGTTGCCATTTATAGTCGAGGAGTTTTTCGCCGGCTTCGATGAGGCGTTGCTTATTGGGGCCCATCAAAGAATCCCAGGCGGCACGATCTGTATAAGCAGGATAAGGCACCCATGCTTGTTTCATTACCAACACGTTTTTCAACGTAGTTTCGTCTGCCGCTTTTTGCAGCATATTGCGTTCGGTGTAAGCGTTTGCCTTGAAAGAAAAACTTCCCAAAGCTGCTAGTAAAAGAACACAAAATAAATGTTTCATTCGATTCATGGTATTTTCATTCATTTAAGTATTGCAAAGATAACGTATCTGATAAAAAATGAGGTGAGTAAATCATACGAACCTGATGACAAAAAAGTACATACTTCAAAAATAGTACTCTTAATTGCTATATTTTAGGCTTTTAAGTCATTATAAGAACAAATTAAGTCATTGTAGAAACAATTTAAGTCACACGGAAACTGGGTTTTCATTTCGGAAAAACAAAGATGCAGTTTCAGAAAATAGAGGCTCCCTTTAGAGAAAATAGAGTTTCTATTTATTCCAAACAGAGGCTCTGTTTAGGTCAAATAAAGGCTCTATTTTATTTCAAATAGAGTATCTGTTTTACTTCAGACAAAGTATCTGTTTGGATATTCTATCCTCTTTCTTTTTTCATTCTTTGATTCTCTTCTTTTTCATCCCCTATTCTTTCCTCTTCATTCCTCTATTTCTTCTTCTTCGCCTTCAATCCCAATCGCTAAATTCAAAACTCAACTGTTCCCAAACACCGTGTTGTTCATCGGCTTCCTCTTTTGGATTGGAGACGGAAAGACCGATGAGCCGGATTGGATGTTGCTCAAATTCGACACTTTTAAGCAATTCTTTTGCAAGTGGGAGTACCCGGTCTAAGGTGGTGAGTTCCTGCGATTGAGTAAGGCTTCGGGTTATCTGGCTAAAATCATGAAACTTGATTTTCAGGGTAAGCGTGTTGCCTTTGAAGTCTTTTCGCTGAAGACGTTCAATCAGCTCTACTGCCACATGGTATAGTTCGATAATGACCGATGAACGGGCTGAAATATCACGTTCCAATGTACGTTCGCAGCCAATGGATTTACGGATACGAATTGCTTCGACAGGGCGTTCGTCAATTCCTCGTGAGCACTCATAATACAGTGCGCCGGCTTTCCCGAAATGGGCTGTCAGCATTTCAAGAGAGCATTTCCGTAGTTGAAGTCCATTGTGGATGCCAAGTAAATGCATCTTCTTTGCAGTCACCGGACCCACTCCCCAAAAAGATTCGATAGGAAGACGGGCGATAAAATCAAGGGCCTGTTCCGGATGAATGGTACATAAGCCGTCCGGTTTGCGATAGTCCGAAGCTATTTTAGCCAGAAACTTATTATAAGAAACTCCGGCAGACGCAACAAGGTTGAGCTGCTCCCGAATCTTCTGCTTTATTTCCTTTGCTATATCCACAGCCAGGGAAATATCTTTCTTATTTTCAGTGACATCCAGAAAAGCTTCATCCAGAGACAGAGGTTCGATGATATCCGTATATTCGTGGAAAATCTCATGTATCTGACGGGAAACGGATTTATAAACATCCATCCTGCCAGGTACAAAAATGAGTTGGGGACAAAGACGTTTCGCCTTTTGCGAAGCCATGGCGGAACGGACACCGTAACGCCGGGCTTCATAACTGGCAGCAGCCACAACTCCCCTCTCTTCAGAATGACCTACCGCTAAAGGCTTGCCACGAAGTTCTGGATTATCACGCTGTTCTACAGAGGCATAGAAGGCATCCATGTCAATATGTATAATCTTTCTCTGCGTCATTGTTTAGGATTAGCAGAGCAAACTTACTATAAATTCCCGAATAAATCCTGCTTATCGGTTCAAGAAATAATATGCTTATGATTTTTATAGATATAAGTCAAAAAAACATTCAATATCTTGTCAAAGACAGTTCTTATTATATTATATTTGCATATCGTCTATTCAAAATATAGAGGTAGTTAATAAGTTTGTGCCACCATACAACTCTTTAAGATTATGAAAAACACATTATTTTGCTTATTCATATTTTGCAGTGTTTCCACATTCGCTCAAAATGGAATCACTTTTAAGGTCGAAAAGCTTTCAAAGCCTGAAGAATTACTTCATCTACACTCCCCGAATGAAATTTACGAAAGTCTTATATTATCAGATATGGACATAGAGCCTTATGAGATAGAAGAGAAGAATATCAAGGTTCCTTATCATATCATTGCAAAGAGCGAATCTCCCGACAGTCTCGTTTCTTTTGGCCCTAATTCTTTTTTCAATGGTATGTATCAGGCTTATGCAGATCACAGGCCATTCGTATTGTCTCCGGACATGATTTGGCTATTAATCAGCCAGGGATTTGCACGCCATATCAATGCCAATCAGGAATCTATGAGAAATGAACTTGTTGATTTCTCCGGCAAAATATCCTTAATTGTAAGAGAAGACAAAAAATTGGAAGACCCTACTCTTTCGTGGGAGAAAATCTTTCCGCAATTTACAGAACAAATATCCCAATACGCCGGTAAGCATCTGACCGAACTGCTCACCTGCAATTTTTCAACGACTACCTCTTTAGAGAAAGTTGCTTCCGAAATAACAATCATGGAGGCTGTAAAACCTTACTTTGAGTTTATCATCATACGCATTGTCTGTGGAATACCTGAAATAACTCTCGAAGGAACACCGGAGGACTGGGAAAAACTACTGCACAAAGCCAGAGGGTTGAAAGAATACAAACTCGATTGGTGGATTTCAGAACTGGAACCTCTTTTGGAAGAATTTGTCAAAGCATCTAAAGGAGAAGTCAATAAGGACTTTTGGCGCAACATGTTTAAATATCATTCACAGAAACGATACGGAGCCCCAAACATTATTGATGGATGGATCGTGAAGTTTTTCCCTTACGATAAGGAAGGGAAAAGAAATAATCTGAAACAGCTGGAAGGCAGGAATTGTCTCCCTGATGAGATAGTGAAGGTAGACGTAAAGTATCAGGAAGTATATGGCGACGCTGTCAAAGAAACTCCATTAGAATTTTGGGCAGGTTTCATCGGGTTAGAACAAAACAGCAAGACTTTTGCTCTGCGACCGCAAATTGGTTGGATGGTCAGGAAGAAAGATGTTAACAAGGAAGGATTAAAAAGTAAATTAAGTGCTGATGCTCAAAAGGATGGCTGGGGAAGCGGCATCAATATCAGAGTAAAAGAATTTCCGGCTGTACTGTTGGAG
>OHDN01001628.1_pt1 | contig 11027 bp, 10 predicted proteins | sample 1566971 | NCBI WGS metagenome assembly OHDN01 (sample SAMEA3879538, study PRJEB24766) | human gut metagenome | biome: human-associated habitat; feature: feces | place: USA | collected 1985/1987
TCTCCGTTGGCTACATCGCCTACGGCCTGCATCCCCTCCGCCCACATCCGGGCGTCGGCCGCAGCGATGGCCGCAGCCCGCTCCTGTTCGCTGAACTGTCCCCGCACCCGGCCCATCGACCGGGCGAAAGCGGCGAAGCCGCCGTCCTGGGCAATAGCGCCCCGCAGGTAGGAGAGTTCCAGGTGGCAATGGACATTGATAAGTCCCGGAACCAAGACTCCCGCGTAAAATTCGACACCGGGTCTGCCGTCCGGCGCGGCGCACGTTTCGACGGATTCGATGCGTCCGTCGGCCCGAACCGTCACCAGCGGGTGTTTAACGAGATGCCTCCCCGTGAAGAGGTAGTTGGAGGCTATCCGGCGAAAAGACGGAGAAGAATTCATCGGCGAAGATTTTAAGACCCAACTGGTCGATGTAGAGGCTGTCCACGGCCTCTGCGGTTTCGGGCGTATAGGATACTTTCAGGTCGTATATCGTCACGTCGGGACGCCTGAACTTTTCGCGGGTCCCGTACAGGGAGAGTACGAGCGAACGGGCCGAACTGTCCGCCTGGAGTATCCGGGAAACACGCTCCCGGCTCGACTTCCGCAGGATCGAGGAGGATTCGCCCTTGCGGGAACTGTCGGCCTCCACCAGCCATACCCGCATACGGGGCGCGAGGTTCTCATCGAGCGAGTCGATCAGGTAGTCGAACGACACACGGTATTCGCCGGGACGTGTGTCGGGAATCCGAACCCGAAGCCGTGCGGTGTCCTTGATCCGGGTGACCCGGATCAGCGAGTCGGAATAGACCGTGCGGGTGAAACGGCGACGGGCCACGTTGTCGATCGTATCGAGTACGCCGACTTCGTACTTGTAGTAGGCGCTCTCCTCTTCGAGCAGCCGGATGGATTGTTCGACCACGTCGCTCAGCTTGGCGCTTTTGCGCCGTGAGAAGTTGCCGATAGTATAGCGGACATCTTCGGCCGTGTAACCGTAACGGCTGAAAACCGGTTCGTAAAGTTCGAGCGAGTCGAGCTTCACTCCCCGGTCCGAAACGTAGGCGTTGATGAGGTAGGCATCCCGGAAAATCCGGGCCAGCTCCTCGTCGGGGATCACCTTGTCCCGGGCGCAGGAACCGAGGGCGGTTGCCGCCGCGATCAGACAAAACAGACGGATCAATCGTTTCATATCATAGTTTGTTGTTTTTCATCACACTCCGCACGGTCAGCTCCGAAATCGCCAGAATTACCGCCCCGAAAGCCGCCGCAACGATCAGCAAATCGCTCCAGCGCATCTCTACGGGATAGCTGTATAACAACAACGTATCGACCGGGATGCGAATCATTCCGAAATGTTGCTGTGCCAGGCAGAAGCCTACGCCCAGCACGGCTCCTATCGACGCCCCCAGACCGCCGATCAGGAGTCCTTCGCCGACGAAGATCGAACGAATGAGCTTCGTATCGGCGCCCAGGGCACGCAGCGTGGCCACATCGTCCCGTTTCTCGATCATCAGCATCACGAGGGTCCCGACTACCGAGAACGAGGCGAGCACCAGGACCAGCAGCGAAATGAAGAAAACGCCCCATTTCTCGTAGGCAACCAGTCGGAAGAAGAGGGCGTTCATCTCGTCGCGGGTGCGCACCGTGAAATCGTCGCCGACGATTCCGGCGATTTCACGCCGGACCTTTTCCGCGTCCGCACCGTCGGCTACGCGCACCGAGATCGCCGATATGCGTCCCGGACGATCGAAAAGTTCCTGGGCTGCACGCAGGGAGGTAAGTGCGTATTCATTCTCGCTTTCCAAATCGAGAAAGAAGAGTCCTCCGACGTCGAGCCGCCGCACCGAATATCCATCGACGGGAAGCAACGACGAGAAACTGCCGCGCCGCAGGGCATAGACGGCGACTTCGGCACGGACCAAAGACCGGATTCCGAGCGTGCGGGCCATGTCGCGTCCCAGCACCAGTCGGTCGAGATCGCCCGTGCGAACGCTCCAACTGCCCAGCGGGATCGTTTCCTCGATCGGGAACACTTCTGTATAACGGTCGTCCACGCCTCGCAACGTGGCCATCGTCTGCAAACCGTCCCGTTCGAGCAAAACCTGCTGTTCGAGCAGGTACGAAACGACCCCGACCCCTTTCACGCGGGTCAGCGCCAGACTGTCGATTTCCGCAGATGCGAAGGTCTGCCCTTCACGGGGGGCAACGGTCAGATCGGCATCGAAGGCCGAAGACATGGACTTGGCGAAATCTCCGAAACCGTTCAGCACGGACAGCAGCACGATCATCGCCGCAACGGGCATGGCGAACGAAAGAACGCTCACACCCGCAATAACGTTGATCACCGAACGGGATTTCGGTGAAAATAGATAGCGGCGGGCAAAGAATCGGGTGAGCATCGGCCTTCGGCGGATCGCAGGTTACTCCTCGCGGTGCATCGCCCGGTCGATCTGCTCGATGTACTCCAGCGAATCGTCCAGGAAGAACTGGATTTCGGGGACCGTCTTGAGCTGGTTCCGAATCCGCTGACCCAATGCCCGGCGCAGGAACCAATTGTGCTGCTCCAGCGTGGCCATGACAGCGGCATTCTGTTCGAAGGGAAAGACGCTGACGTAGATCTTGGCGTATGAAAAATCGGGCGAAACCCGCACGGCGGTTACCGTCACGAGCACTCCCCGTACGATTTCGGCCCCCTCCTTCTGGAAGATTTCGGCCATGTCGCGCTGAATCTGTTTGGCGATCTTTTGCTGGCGTGTAGTTTCCATATTTCGGTTATTTTTTGACTCCTTTGTAGTTGAAAACCTCCTTGTTCTTGTCCCGCTTGGGCGGACGGTTATTCCACTCCGTGAAACCGGACTTGTTGAAACGGTAGCTGACGCCGATGCTGAAGGTCAGGTTATCGAGCGGGGATCGGTGGGGCGTCTGCGGAAACGGATTCTCGTTTCCGTCCGTCGAATTTCCCGCGTATTTGTTGTGGTTGCGCAGCAGGTCCGAATAACCGAAGTAGTAACGCACCCGAACGCTGAATTCCAGTTGCTTCACCAGTACGGCGATACCGCCGCCGCCCGCCAGACCGTACCCCCAACGGTTGTCGCGGGCCACTTTGAATCCGTACTCTCCCCGCCAAGGACCTTTGTCCTGTCCCCGAGACGAATTTGCCGCCTCTTCGTTGATGAATGTCGAGGAGATGTTGTAGGAGAAGAAGGCTGCCGCATCGAGATAGACGCGCATCCGGTTTTTGAACAGGTAGATGTGCGGCTGCCAGACGATCGGCAGCATCAGCGACTTGACGCGACGCGTGTACCATTGGTATTTGGCCGGGTCCTCTTCGGTCGGATTCTGAAGAAACGAGAATCCCCGCTGCAGATATTCGAAATCGATGCCGAAACCGCCTACGAAACGCTGGGGTCCGTAATAGCGCCACGTTACGCCCGCCGTGTAGCATCCCCAGACCACCCGGGTTTCCTCTTTGGGATAGAACCGGGCATTGCCGTAGCCGTAACCGCCCGTTACGCCCAGCGTATGCTGTGCCGCCGCTGTGCCGCCGCACAGCACCGCTCCGAGGAACAGGCATATCATTCCTAAACGCCTCATCATCTCAATCCGTTCATCATCGTGTTCATACCGCTGTTGAATCCTCCGCCCATGGTGCTCGTCGTGTTCGAGGTATTGCTGTTGGTGTTCCGCCTGGGATTCTTGGCCCGCTCTTCCAGCACCTTTTGCAAGCGCAGGGCTTCGCGTTTTTCGAGCAGCTCGGCGAGGGATTGCATCGTTACCGGCGCGAATACCTTGTTCATATCGATAGTAAGTTCCACTTCCCAGTTCTCCTTCGCCGCGAAGGTATCGATATTTTTATCGTCCATATAGTATTCGGCCCGCTCGGGCTGCCGCCGTTCCACCAGATTGCCCGTGTCCCAGCGGCCGTTATCGTTCATGTCCTCGATGATGCGGAACTTCACGTTGCCGGCCGGTACGTAATTGAAACGGCATACTCCGCTGTGCACGCCGGTTTTTTCCTGAAGGAGTTTTCCCGATTCGTTCAGCAACTGCACGATGTAGCTCGCCTCGTCGCTTTTACCGACCACATTGACGATGAACGTAGCGAATTTCTCGGGATCGACACCCGTGTAATTGACTGCGATCGAATCGTTTTGCTGCTCCGCCACATCCGCCAACGCTCCTTTAGGGATGGTCAGGGCATAATTGTTTTTCAATTGCCAGGGAACATCCAGCCACCAGCGCCGCATGTTGGCCGTATCCTGCTGCCATCGGATCCGGATCGGACGCGGTTCCTCCTTGTCCATCTGTTCGGTCAGCACGACGGCAGCCGAGTCGAACCGGACCAGCGGATAGTCGAATTCGACGTACAGCTTGGTTTCGGGGGTAACGGAACCGGTCGTGGAAAACTTGTAGGTAAACGTACTCGGCTTCTCCGGTTCGACCCACTCTTCGCCGGCAGCCAGTGTCTTCTCTTTCTCCTTTTCGAGCTGCTCGCGCTCTTTAGCCTCCTCTTTCGATTCGATATACCGCCAGGCCAGTTTCAACTTCTCGGTCGAGGGAAGCAGCCGGTCGAGGGAGTCGTGCTTCATGTAGGTAATTTCTCCCCGGATGGTATCGGGCAGACTGGCCGAAGGAACGTCGAACCACAACGCGATCGTATCGCGGTTGCGTGATTGAGGCTCAATGATTACGCGGTCGGCAGGGATGCTGTCGAACACGATGCTGTCGATCCGGGGATGGCCCGCATTGAAATAGAGGAGCGCCTTGTGCTGCACCGGACGTTCCGATTCACGCAGGTATTGCCGACCGAAAGCCTCGTCGGTAAACATTCGGAAGTAAAGCTGCGGGTCGGCCGTCACGTAGCGGCGGATCGAGTCGTACCAGATGCCGAAGTCGGGCAGCTCGGCGGGGTTATATGTTCCCGTGAGAAAGCCTACCTGATCGACCGAAGGTTCGTAAATCTGGTTGTTGTTCTTATCTTCGAAGGCATAGACCCGGTAGGGAATCGGCTTGAGGTTCTGGGCGATGAAAATACCGTTGGTTTCCGCACGGGCGATCACCGCAGGCTGGTATTTGAACATCGTCGAGTCGTATTCGGGAATATCCTCCACCGAATCGGCCGGAAAGAAATAAATGAAGCTCTTGGCTACGCTGTCGGCCGTGTAGCTGTCGGCCGTATATCCCGAAACGACCATTGAATCCACCTCCGGGCCGGTCGAGAAGACGTAACGCATCGAGTAGAGCGGATTACCCTCGTTGTTGTCGCGCACGGCACTGCCGAAATTCAGCGCGTAGGTCGTGTTCTCCTTGAGCGTATCCTTGATCTGGATCAGGATGCCCCGGCCCCGGATCGAAAGCTGGGGTTTTTTCTTCATTTGGGGCGACGTGAAAAACTCTTTTTGCTGGTCCTTGAGCTGTACGAATTCGTCGAAAGTAACGTAAATCTTGCTGGCGGTGAAGTTGGTCGTGAAGTTGTCCGGCAACATCGACACGATCACCGGGGGAAGGGTGTCGATCGGGCCGCCTTCGAGGTTCATGACGGTCGCGCAGCGCCACAGGAACGCCGGGCAGAACATCGCAAGGACGCAGACCCGAAGCCAGACGATCGCTTTATGGTTTTGTCGTTTCATATCGTTTTTCTGTTATCGAAACAAGGACGAGCGGGCGCCGGAAACTGCCGGTTCGTCGGGAGTGTCCGGATTCGGATTATCGGGCACATCCGGGTTTTCCGGGGTGTCGGGATTTTCGGGCGTATCGGGATCGTCCGGAGCTGGTGTGTCCGGGGTATCCGGATTTTCAGGGGTATCCGGGTCGTCAGGCGTACCGGGATCGTCGGGATTCGGGTCTTCCGTTCCCGGATTGTCCGGGTTATCGGGCGTGTCGGGCGTGTCGGGATTTTCAGGATCAGGATCCGGTTCCGGTTCCGGCTCGGGTTCCGTATAAAAGTCGTTGCACATGATCCACTTGCCCTTCAGGAAACGTCTGCCTTTTTCTTTCGGGTAAAAGGTTACGCTCACGTGCATCTGCGGAAGATTCTCCCCGATGGCCTGCTCGGTGAATCCGTAAAGCCGATTCGACTGGTCCACGGCCAGGATGAGAAACCGGGGGCCGTTGAGCTGCATCGCCAGCCAGTTTTCGTTGCCGTCGATCTCGTATGGCTCGCCCTGGGCGATCGGCCGCAGCTTCTCGCCGGTTCTCCGGGAGGTGATTATTCCGGCCACGGCGTCCTCGTAAGAGAGCACGCTCCATTCGGTTGTGTCCGCGTCGAAGGCATAGGCCAGCATATCTTCCCGGGGGATGGGGGTCTTGACGGTACCTTCCTGCGCCCAGGGCCGGAGCACGTAGAATGTTTCGTAACCGATCGACTTGAAACATCCCGTCCCCGCCAGGGCTGCGGCCACCGCGACGAAAGTCAGTATCTTGAACTTATGCTTTTTCATGGGTTTCATTCCGATTTTTCAGCTCTTCGAGCAGCTCTCCGACCGTTTTCCCCAACACCGGATGGCGGTAGTCGCGCATCCATTCGCACAGGGGGACGAGCACGAATTCGCGCTCCTGGATCAACGGATGGGGAACGGTCAGCCGCTCGGTGCGAATCACGCGGTCGTCGTAGAAGAGTATGTCGATGTCGATCGGGCGCGACGTATATCGGGCACCGGTCCTTTGTTTGAGCGACTGTTCTGCCTCGCGGTCGCGCCCCAGTTCCCGCTCGATCGCCTGTAAAGCGTCGAGCAACTGTTCGGGCGTCAGGTCGGTATCCACCTCGAGGACCTGGTTGGAAAACTCCTCTTCGGCATCGAAACCCCATGCCCGGCTCTTGTAACGGTGCGAACAGCGCATGACGGGTCCGGCGTGCTGGTTGATCAGCCGCTGTGCGTTTTGCAGGCGGGTCTTTACGTCGCCCACGTTTCCTCCGGTCAGTATGATCGCTCTTGCCATAACTACAATTTTTTAATCATCTTACTCACGCTCAATGCGAAATGGGTGAACACGATGGTCGGGTTCCCGTTTTGCCGGATCTGGGCCATCGCCGATTCGGCCTCCGCGACCAGCGATTCGATGTTCTGGTTTCCGATGAACGGCGCGAAATTGCGGCAGAACTTCGCCTCCTCACCCCACAGGCAGGAGATTTCGCCCAGTCCCGCATGCAGCAGGTAACTCTCCCGCAAAAGACGCACCGCATCGGTCAGGAAAGCCCGCTGCTGCTCCCGCGAAAGTTGGGCGACCTCTTCGGCCCAGGCCATCAGTTCGAGGTGCTTGTCGTTGTAGCTCAACCGCATGAGCGAACAGAAAAATTCGAAATCGTCTTTGCGGAGTTCGTCCCCTTCGCCGCGCAGCAGATGCTCCAGTTCGATCAGGTCGCCCGCAGCCAGCCGGGTAAAGGTACGAATTTTCTCCGGATCGCGCTCCCCACGGCGTTCGAGCTCCGCACGAACCTCTTCATCGGTCAGCCGGGGTACGACCACCTCCTGCGTTCGTGACAGAATCGTGGGCAGCAACAAGTCGGGACGCTCGCTCACCAGCACGAAGAGCGTCTTTTCCCACGGCTCTTCGAGAATTTTCAGAATCTTGTTGGCCGCCTCCTCGTTCATCGTTTCCGGAAGCCATACGATCACGCACTTGTACTTGGCGGCAAAGCTCTTGAACGAGAGCTTGCGGATGATACCGTCGGCTTCGCGGGCCGAAATCGCCCCTTTGAGAGTCCGGCCCAGGTCGAGGCGGTCGTACCACTCCTGCGGCGAGAAATAACCGTTTCGCTCGCTGACGACCTGCCGCCAGAGCGGCATGAAGTCATCGCTCAAAACCGCTTCTCCCGATTTTTTGCCCTGTTTATTGACCGGGAAGACGAAGTGCAGGTCGGGGTGCGCCAGACCGGCGATCTGCCGGCAGTTGGGACATTCGCCGCACGAATCACCGTCGCGGCGGTTCGTACAGTTGAGGTACTGTACATAAGCCAATGCCAGCGGAAGAGCCCCGGCTCCGGGACGTCCCGTGAAGAGCTGGGCATGGCTCACCCGTCCGGCATCGACCCCGCGCACCAGATGACGTTTCAGCTCCCGCTGACCGATGACCTCCGAAAACCGCATTTTACTCCCTGTTCCGCTGCATCCGCCGGAGCCGCTGCCGGACCGCGATGCATAGCATCGCCACCAGAACCAGTCCCAGCGTCAGCGTGCGATCGCGGCCGGGTTCCCACGAAAGGGCCATGACTCCGGTCATGAGCAGCGTGCCGCTGAGCAGCAATATAATCAATTTTTCACTCATCTTTCGTTGCTATTTGTGCCCCCGGTGCATTGCGGAACGGACCAGTGCCCGAAGGTCGATCTTCTCCCGCCGCACGGCATAGTAAAAGTAGAGCAGCAACAAGGCCGCGTAGCAAGCATATCTGGGTACAGCCGGAGCGACTTGGTCATCCACGACGACACTCACGCCGTATAGAACCAGCGCCAACGCCACATATCCCAAAATCCGTCCGGTCTGGTAAGGCATGGGATAAAAACGGCGGTTGAGCCAAAAACTTACCGCAACCATCGCCGCTTCGCTGACTAAACGGGCCCAGGCTGCTCCGTAGTATCCCCAGCGGGGAATAAATGAAAGGCTGCATCCGATCGTAAATATCAGGCCCACAAAGGTAACCACGATAGCCAGCGAGGTTCGCTCCTCCCGTTTGTACCAGAACGACAGATTGAGCCATACGCCGTTGAGGACGTTCGCACCCAACACCACCGGTAAAATGCCGATTCCTTCGCGGAAATCCTTGCCGACGATGAGTCCGAAAAGATCCCGGAAAAAAGCGATTCCCAGGAATATGAACATCGACACCAGTACGTAGTATTTAAGTGCTGCGGCATTCATCTGCAAGAAGTCCGATTTTTTATAATCGGCCAGGAAGAAAGGTTCGGCGGCCAACCGGTACATCTGCACGAAAAGCATGAGCACCATACCGATTTTGACGATCGCTCCGTAAATACCCACTTCGCCCATCGCACCTTCCGGTACGAGGTATTTGATCATCTGGGGGTATATGAATTCGTTGGCCGTGCCTGCGATGCCGCTGACCATCAGCGGCAGTGAATAGACGAGCACCCGCCGCAGCAACTTGCCGTCGATACGGGGCAGAGTGCGGTTCGTCGTGGTGAGAATTGCCAATAGGGTGAGCAGACTGGCGATCAGGTTGCCCACGAAGACCCAGCCTACGCCGAACGATGTTTCGTAAAAGCCGGCAAGACCGAAGGCCACTGCCAAAACTACCGTAATTACGACGCTGAGGGCCTTGAACCCGACATAGGTCAGCGCCCGTCCCTGTTCCCGCAGGCGTGCAAAGGGAATCGCCGTGCAAACGTCGAGGAAAATGATCGCCGCGACCCATACTACGAAGTCGGGGTTTGCGGCGTAATCCGCTCCCATCCACTCGGAAACCGTCGTGCGGAAGAGGGTTACCAGCCCGAAAAAAAGCAGGGCCGCCAGGGAAGTGATGCCCCATGTGGTAGCGAACAATCGCCGTTTGGCGGCCGTCACGTCGCCGCCCGCTTCGTCGGCTTTGGCTGCAAAACGGAAGTATCCCGACTCCATTCCCATCGTCAGGATCACGAGAGCGAACGGAATCAGGGCATATACGTCCACGGTGATCCCGTAAACGCCCGGGTCGAACACCCGGGTAAAATAGGGTGTCAGCAGGTAGTTCAGGAATCGTACGACGATCGTACTGATGCCGTATATGGCGGTCTGTTTTGCGAGTTTTTCGAGCATAAGTCCTTATGGAGGACAAATGTACGAAATTTATTTCGCTTTCGGTCTCCCGGTCCGGGCAAATATCCGGTCCGGGCGTGCCGCTGTCCGTCGCTGCCCGGATCGGAGAGGACGCGGAACGGGCGGAACGGAATTTCAGGCATGGCGGACCTGTCTTCCGGACTTTCCGAAAAACGGTGGTTTTACAAGATGCGGCTCGGGCTGGCTCGACCGACCGACGATCGGAGCGGATGCGGAAGGCTCTCGTGGATTTCGCCGCGCAAGGAGAAGAAATGCTAATCAAGTTTGGCTTGTCACTCACTTTTCCCTATCTTTGACATAGTCTTAGATAGGATGCGGTTCGGAAAACTGGGCCCAAGTTTCCATTTTTCTCTCGGCTTTCCCTATCTTTGCAGAAGATAGGATTCGGTTCGGCAATCTTTTGGGTGCGAGTCCGCACGATTGCCCTCACATTTCACTATCTTTATCAGGAAACATTCACTTAAAAATTTTAGGAAATGGCTACGATTCAAACTTTGTATCTGGGCGATCTGCGGACCGAAATCACGCACGTCCAGTCCGGTAACCGGGTTATCACCGACGCTCCGACTGACAACAACGGCAAAGGCGAATACATCTCTCCAACGGACATGGTTGCCGCAGCTCTGGGAAGTTGTATGCTGACCCTGATGGGGATAGCCGCTCGTCGGCTCGAAATCGACCTGAAGGGAACGCGTGTGGAGATCCAGAAAGTCATGGCCGCCGAACCGCGCCGCATCGCCGAGATCCGGCTCGATTTCTACCTGCCGGGCGATTACAGCGACAAAGACAAGAAAATCCTGCAAGGCGCGGCCGAAACCTGTCCCGTCGGCAAATCGCTCCATCCCGACATCCGGCAGGCGGTCACCTGGCATTACGGCAGTGCGAAATAACGGGGCCGGGAAGATACGGCGGCGACCGTCAAGGGCATCTTTCACCGCGACGTGCGCGACGAAGCCCGAATGCGGTTTGTTTTATTTGATTGCAAATAAAATTGTATTTTATTTGGTAATCAACAAAGAAATGTTTAATTTCGGATCAGGAGGAAAACTTCTTCCGGCCCTGTTCCGGGAATTTTCAGAACTCTCGGAACAGGGTTCGACCGAAAACCCTGAAATTAATCCGTTATGAAACATTTCGGACTTTTTTCGCTATTTTTCGGGTTCTGACTGTGGCTGGCTGTACGGCCGATCCGGGCGCGGAGCCGGGGCCTTTCGGTGAAAACCCTCCGACTGCTGAAAATCCGCATGCAGTCCCTGTCGAACAGGCTCTCGAAGA
>OHDN01001629.1_pt1 | contig 11027 bp, 9 predicted proteins | sample 1566971 | NCBI WGS metagenome assembly OHDN01 (sample SAMEA3879538, study PRJEB24766) | human gut metagenome | biome: human-associated habitat; feature: feces | place: USA | collected 1985/1987
CGCCTAGGCGGTCTGCCGTGAAACGGCAGAATAAAATGATGAAATCATTTTATTAGGAAATAGTATTATTGTTTCCGGCGCGCCGGAGTTACAACGTTTCGTGGGTGCCGTAGTAGGCGTTCAGGTACATCTGCTTGATTTCGCTCATCAGGGGGTACCGGGGGTTGGCACCGGTGCACTGGTCGTCGAAGGCTTGCTCCACCATGGCGTCCAGCCGGTTCAGGAAATCCTGCTCGTCGATACCGTAGTCCCGGATGGTCTTCTTGATGCCCACCCGCTCTTTCAGGGCATCGATGGCGGCAATCAGATTCTCCAGCTTCTTCTCGTCCGTAGTGCCTCCCAGCTTGAGATAATCCGCAACCTCCGCATACCGAGCCAGGGTGTGGGGATGGTCGTACTGGGGGAAGGTGCCCATCTTCACGGGAACCTCGGCGGCGTTGAAGCGCAGCACCTCGTCGATCATCAGAGCGTTGGCCACGCCGTGGGGCAGATGATGGAAGGCACCCAGCTTGTGAGCCATGGAGTGGCACACACCCAGGAAGGCGTTGGCGAAGGCCATGCCCGCCATGCAGGCGGCGTGAGCCATGTTCTCCCGGGCCCGGGGCTCCTTAGCGCCGCCCTCGTAAGCCTTGGGCAGGTTCTCAAAAATCAGCTTCAGACTCCGCAGAGCCAGGCCGTCGGTGTAGTCGGTGGCCATGACGGAGGCGTAGGCCTCCAGAGCATGGGTCACGGCGTCAATGCCGGAGGCGGCGGTGAGGCCTCTGGGGGCGTTCATCATCATGTCCGCGTCCACGATGGCCATCTTGGGCAGCAGCTCGTAGTCCGCCAGCGGGTACTTGACGCCGGTGGTTTCATCGGTGATGACGGCGAAGGGAGTCACCTCGGAGCCGGTACCGGCAGAGGTGGGGATGGCCACAAAATAGGCCTTTTCGCCCATCTTGGGGAAGGTGTAAACACGCTTGCGGATATCACAGAACCGCATGGCCATATCCTGGAAGTCCGCCTCAGGATGCTCGTAGAGAACCCACATAATTTTGCCCGCGTCCATGGCGGAGCCGCCGCCGATGGCGAGAATCAGGTCAGGCTGGAAGGCAGTCATCTGAGCCGCGCCCTCCCGGGCGCAGGCCAATGTAGGATCGGGAGCCACATTGTAGAAGGTGGTATGGCGCACGCCCATTTCGTCCAGCTTGTCCTCGATGGGCTTGGTGTAGCCGTTCTGATACAGGAAGGAGTCGGTGACGATAAAGGCCTTCTTGTGCTCTTTCATCTCGGACAGAGCAACGGGCAGGCAGCCCTTCTTGAAATAAACCTTTTCAGGCGCACGGAACCACAGCATATTCTCCCTCCGGATGGCAACGGTTTTGATGTTCAGCAGGTGCTTGACTCCCACATTCTCGGACACGGAGTTGCCGCCCCAGCTGCCGCAGCCCAGGGTCAGGGACGGAGCCAGCTTGAAGTTGTACAGGTCGCCGATACCGCCCTGGGAGGAGGGGGTGTTCACCAGAATCCGACAGGCCTTCATGGTGTGGGCAAAGGTATCCAGCTTCTCCGGGCAGTTCACCTCGTCCAGGTAAATGGAGGCGGTGTGGCCGAAGCCGCCGTCCCGCACCAAGGTCTCCGCCTTTTCCAGGGCATCGGCAAAATTGGAAGCCCGGTACATGGCCAGCACGGGAGAGAGCTTCTCGTGGGCGAAGGCTTCGCTCAGGTCGGTGGATTCCACTTCGCCGATGAGGATCTTGGTCTTCTCCGGCACCTGGACTCCGGCCATTTCGGCAATTTTAGCAGCCGGCTGACCCACAATTTTCGCATTCAGTCTGCCGCCGGGAAGGATGGTATCCCGAACCTTCTGCGCCTCATCCGCATTCAGAATATAGCAGCCCCTGCGGACGAATTCGGCCTTCACGGCCTCATAAACCCCGTCCAGAACCACCACGCTCTGCTCGGAGGCGCAGATCATGCCGTTGTCGAAGGTCTTGGAGTGGATGACGGAGGAAACCGCCAGCAGAATGTCCGCGGTGTCGTCGATGACAGCAGGGGTATTGCCGGGGCCAACGCCCAGGGCGGGCTTGCCGGAGGAATAGGCAGCCTTCACCATGCCCGGGCCGCCGGTGGCGAGAATCAGATCGGCCTGTCCCATCAGCTGATTGGTCAGCTCCAGACTGGGCTGGTCAATCCAGCCGATGATGTCCTCAGGGGCACCGGCGGCCACCGCCGCCTCCAGGACGACCTTTGCCGCCGCGATGGTGCAGCCCTTGGCTCTGGGGTGGGGACTGATGATGATACCGTTTCGGGTTTTCAGGCAGATCAAAGCCTTGAAAATGGCGGTTGAGGTGGGATTGGTGGTGGGAATCACCGCGGCGATGACGCCGATGGGCTCGGCAATCCGGCGGATACCATAGGCGGTGTCCTCTTCGATGATGCCGCAGGTCTTGGTGTCCCGGTAGGCATTATAGATGTACTCAGAGGCAAAGTGGTTCTTAATGACCTTGTCCTCCACTACGCCCATGCCGGTTTCCTCCACGGCAAGCTTTGCCAGGGGAATCCGCAGCTGATTGGCGGCAGTGGCAGCGGCCAGAAAAATCTTATCCACCTGCTCCTGGGTGTACTCGGCATACTTCTTCTGGGCGGCACGGCACCGGGAAAGGGCATCTGTCAGTTCCTGAGGGTTGGTGACGGGAGCGTATTGTTTTTCCATGGTGAACCATCCTTTTCCTTTTTAATCAGTAATTGCATACCGATATCTGTTTATCGATACTATACATCACGAATACACAATTGTCAAGGGGCAACTATGGTAGGCAGCTGAAATTCACAGCAATTCATGAAGCTTCTCGACGATTTTTCTTTCCTCGCCACTGCCGTCTGTGCGCAGGCGCAGGATGGGCACGCCGCATTTTTCCAAAATGCTGTCCTTTCTGGCATCCCGCTCTGCCTGTCGGCTGCCTGCCATATGATATTTCGTTCCGTCCACCTCAATAACCAGAACTGGGGACTTATCTATCCTGTTGAACAGAAGAAAGTCCAGATGGGTCAGCGGATTGGCAGCATACTGCCGTTCCTTCTCGGTAAGCGCATCGCTGGCCTTCACCAGGGTTGCCAGTGAAGAGTGGACAATACAATCCAGCTCTGAAAAGTCCGGCACGGCAAGCACCTTCTCAATGACCGAATACATCAGGTTTTCCGAATCGTATTCCGACACGCGCTTATGGGCCTTCAGATATCGTCTGCGCTGGGCATCGTAGCATTTGTAGAGCATGTCAAATACGGAGTACACCTTACTGTCAACAATCTGGCAGTTTTGATACTCCATATATCTTGCCAGGTCTCCATAGTTGGTTTTCCGATTCTCCTCGCTGTCCGAAATAACGACCGTCAGCGACTTCACCGCCCGAGAAACCGCCACATTCAGCAGATTGGGATCGTCCGTGAAATCTCCGATCACATTGTCCACCGAGGTAAGCACAATGGCTTCCTTTTCCCGACCCTGGAATTTATGAACCGTCGCCACCTCCCAGTTGTCTCCCAGCTGCTTTCGGATGGCCGCCGCCTGATCCCGATAAGGCGTAATCATGCCGATATCCGTAAACCCCTGCCGAATCAATGCCGGGAGCACTTCCTCCCGGATGATATCGATCTGGCGCTGATTCAGATGCCCCCTGGCATGATTTCCCGGCGGCGTGCGGTACATGGACAGCACATTCTTCTCGCCGTGATCCTCCGTCAGGACGATCAATTCTCCATTGTAAAACTTCTGATTGAAAAATTCGGCGATTTTCGGATGGCATCGGTAGTGTTCCCGCAGCAGTACGGAAGGTGCGTCCCGCCAGATTCCGGCAGCAGAGGCCAGCATACTGTGGGTAGCAAAGTGATAGCGTTCATCAAAACGGTGACGGTTCCAGATCTCGTCTGCAATCCGGATATCCTCCTGTGTCAGCACATTTGGCAGCTGCTTCTGATCTCCGACAATCACAATATTTCTGGCACAGGAGAATGCCAGCACACCGGTGGCCAGATCCACCTGAGAAGCCTCGTCCACGATTAGATAGTCATAGAAAAAGTCCGTGGAAAGGGTTCCTTTGATCGCATAAGTGGTGCTGAGAATCACCGGGTATTCCGCCGAAAAGGCCTCGGAAACCCCCCGGAAATCCTTTTGCTCAAAAGTCTGCCTGGGAGAGCGCCAAGGATAACGTTCCGCCAGCTCCGCTTTGAATAGCTTCATGGATTCTTCCCGCAGCTCTTCTATTTTGGCGTCAAAGCGGTACGCCCGCAGCTTCTGCTCCAGCCTCTCTTTCTCCGCCCGCAATTCCCGAAGTCTTGCTTGGTAGAACTGCTTTTGCAGGAAGGGAATGGCCGCCTCCGGTGTCTGATCGAATAAGGACAGTGCTCCCCGGCCGAATCGAAGCGCAAGCAGAATTCTTCGGAAAAAGCCTGGCTTTTTCTGTCCCTTCGCCTCATATTCCAGCCAAAGGGACATGAGCTTTTCGGATGACAGCCTGGGAAAAGTTTCGGTATTGAAGCCACTGCTGCCCTTTGCCTCATAATATTTTCCGAAGTAGAACTGCTCCGGTTTCAGCTCCAGTAATTCCCGATCGACCTGCGCCGCTCGATTTCTGGCCTCCAGCATTGCTGTTAATTCCTCAGATAGGCTCCGCACCTGACGCAGCAGCGCTTCCTGAACACTTTTTTCCAGAATCCAGTTGCCCATATCTGGATAACTTCCGGTCTGGCCCGTCAAGAATCGCTCCTTGTTGGCAAGACTTCCCAGAAAGGCCGTCAGGAATCCAAGATCGTATTTTGCCAGCTTTTCTGCCACATTCTGGGTGGCAGAATTGTTGTTAGACACGATCGCCACTGTTTTTCCCATTCGGACGGCGTTGGCAAGAATGTTCAGAATTGTCTGCGTTTTGCCGGTACCGGGCGGGCCTTGAATCAGGCTGATCGGCGCAGAAAAGGCGTTTTCCACTGCCTGCTTCTGGCTCTGGTTCAGTCCGAAGGGGTAGATCAAGGCGGCCGGCTTCTCCGCAGGGCGCACCGGAAGCTTTGGATTCAGATATTTTGCAAGGATAGTACTCTCCGGAATCGCTGAAATCCGGTCATATTGGAGCCGCAAAATATTGGCACCGCCATCGGTTTTCAGGCTGAGCGCACTGGCCGTCTCCTTAAAATAGTCAAAAAGAGCCCGCGCATTCCCATCATAAAGACAGTTTGCTTCCAGGATGACCTCTGATTTGGGAATCGTCCGCGCAGCTCCATTGGAGCGAGTGACTCTATAGCATTCTCCGAAATACTGAATTCTTTCAATGTCAGAGATGACCCGTCCGTTTACCCGGAAGATCACGGAACGAGGGTCAATGATTCCAATCTGTTGCAGCAGTCGGACGTTGCTGCTGTTGTAGCAGAACACCTTGGGACTGCCCCGGTATCGGATGTCGCATTTATTTCCCCGAAAGGTATAGGATTCGATAGAATCGGTCTTGTCTTTGCCTTTTACAATAACCAGGCAGTTATCCGGAATCGGCATACAATTCCCCCGCTGACATTTGTGATACTATTTCCTGATTAAAATCTTTTCTAAAGATTTTAATTGGAGTTCAGTATGATTTGTTTCCATCATAGCATAGATTCGCTTGCGATTCAAGAAACCTCAGAAATCTCCCCAGAAAATTCATTCTTTTTGTGCGTTCCCGGAATAGTGGTTGACTTTGGCGGCGAAAGGCCATATCATGAAGAAGACCCGGAACGCACCGCTTTCGGTGTGTACGGAGTAACGCTTGGGAGGCTGACTATGAAGAAAATTCGCGCGATCTGTGACATTCAGGCAGAGGATGTGGAATTAAAGACAGGAACCATTCTGGAGATCGTGGAAGTGGTGGAAGATCAGATTGTCGTCCGGATCCCGGAGGGAGAATATTACTGCATGAGCTCCGAAGCCCTGGAATCCGGCTTTGAAATTGCGGAGAATTGACCTCCCGCTTCCCTCCGGAAAACCGCTTGCGTCGAGTTCTGAAATATGCTAGAATAAGAGTAAGATTTTAGCGCAATCGGAGGGGAGGGTGCGGTGATGGCATATATGGAAGGGCTTATCAGTGTGGTGATTCCCACACGGAACCGGGCCGCCCTGCTGGGCCGCGCTCTGAACTCCGCTCTGGGCCAGACCTACTCCCCTCTGGAAGTGATTGTCGTGTCCGACGGCTCTGAGGACGAAACCGAAGACTTTATGCGAAAAATAGAAGAAACCCATGAAAATGTCAGGTTTCTCTCCTATTTCCCGGGGCAAGGAGGAAATCACGCCCGAAACATAGGTGTTCAGGCGGCTCAGGGCCAGTGGATTGCCTTTCTGGATGATGACGACGAGTGGCATCCGGACAAACTGCGGCTGCAAATGGAGCTTGCGGGAACGGATGGGGAAAAAGGACTGCTCTGCACGGCCTTCACCTATGTCCAGGATGATACGGGCCGTCGGCAGTACTTCTGCCCGAACGCGCCCTACGATGCCTCCCTGGCAATTCTGAAGGAAAACTGCGTAGGCTCCACCACCTCCGTGATGGCAAAGCACGCGCTTCTGGATGCCTGCGGCCTGTTTGACGAGGAAATGCCCGCCCGGCAGGATTATGACATGTGGGTGCGGCTGTGTCAGGTGACGAAGGTTGGCGTGGTGAAGCAGTCCTGCGTGGAATACCACAATCTGGCGGAAAATAACCAGATTTCCTGGGACTATCGGCGATTTGTAGCCGCCAACGACCGATTGCGGAAAAAATACGGAGCCCTGCGGATCCAGCGGCTCGGCCCGGCAGCAGAACGGGCGGTGCGGGCTCGGGAAGCCCTGTCCGTGGCCCGGAAGGCCTTCAAAGCGGGCCGTCGGGATATCGTTTGCGTCTTCGCCCGAGAATCCCTGAAAATCCGGTTTTCCGCGGAGGCGATTGTCTGTCTGCTGGCCGCTTACCTGCCCGCCGGGCTGGTAAGCTGGGTGTATATGTCGCTGTGTTGGAAAAAATGATGGGGTTTTCTCCCCCGGTTCCAAGGATATTTCCTCCCTGCTTTTGGCCGGGAGGAAAATTTTTCTGTACATTTCGGGGTTTTATGGTACAATGAAAAGGTTTACGGCAGCAAATTTCCCCGTAAGAGTTAGGAAGGAGTTTTTTCATGCAATTTATCCGCAATTTTGCCAAGAAGTACAACGATACCAGCCTGATTGTCCGGATCCTCATCGGTCTGGCACTGGGCACGGTGCTTGCGCTCTTGGTTCCCGATGCCGGCTGGATCGGCATCTTTGGCAGTCTGTTCGTTGGGGCTCTGAAGGGCATCGCCCCGGTGCTGGTCTTCGTCATCGTATCTTCCGCCCTGGCTCAGTCCAGCGCCAAGTTGGATCGCCGGTTTGCCACCGTCATCTGGCTGTACCTGCTGACCACCTTCATCGCGGCGGTACTGGCAGTCATCACCAGCTTCCTGTTTCCCGTTACCGTTGACCTGGTGGAGGCGGCCCAGTCCGATGTGATTCCCCAGGGTCTGGGCGAGGTGCTGAATACCCTGCTGACCAACTTTGTGGCCAACCCTGTGGCCGCCATCATGAGCGGCAACTACATCGGCATCCTGTTCTGGGCCTGCCTGTTCGGTCTGGCTATGAAGGGCATCGGCTCGGAAACCACCAAGCAGTTTATGGCGGACATTGCCGACACCGTTTCCCAGATCGTCCGCTGGGTCATCAACCTGGCTCCCTTCGGCATTATGGGTCTGGTGTACGCCAACGTGGTGGGCAACGGCATGGCCATCTTCACCCAGTACGGCAAGCTGCTGGTGCTTCTGGTGGGTACCATGCTGCTGATGGCGCTGGTCATCAACCCCCTGATTATCTTCGCTTATCTGCGGTGCAACCCCTATCCCCTGGTGCTGCGGTGTCTGAAAGAGTCCGGCCTGACGGCCTTCTTCACCCGCTCCTCCGCCGCCAACATTCCCGTGAATATGGCTCTGTGCGAGAAGCTGGGAATGGATCGGGATATGTACTCCGTGTCCATCCCTCTGGGTGCCACCATCAACATGGACGGTGCCGCCGTGACCATCACCGTCATGGCTCTGGCCGCCGCCAATACCCTGGGCATTCAGGTTTCCTTCACCGCCGCCATTGTGCTGGCCTTCATGAGCGCCCTGGGCGCCTGCGGCACTTCCGGCGTGGCCGGCGGCTCCCTGCTGCTGATTCCCATGGCCTGCTCCCTGTTTGGCATTCCCAATGACATCGGTATGCAGATGGTAGGCGTGGGCTTCATCATCGGCGTGGTGCAGGACTCCGTGGAAACCGCTCTGAACTCCGCCGGCGACGTGGAATTTGCCGCCACCGCCGAGTTCTACCAGTGGCGCAAGGAGGGCAAGCCCCTGCCCGAGTTCCTGCGGAAGAAGTAATACGGCATTTTATGGCGAAACCCCCGGACGAAAGTCCGGGGGTTCTTTCTATTTATTAGAGTTTCTCATTTTCTTCAAGTTCGCTTCCGAACAGCATAGAAAGATAGTCTCTTCGTCCGTATAAAATACGGTCAATTCGCACTGCGTTTTCCACCAAATGATAGAAAATCAAGTAATTTCCACAAACCAGATAGCGATATACAACGCTGAGACCAGGGAAATCCACGGGTGTGCCGCTTTCCGGAAACTGTCCGAGAGCCATAACCTCTTTTCGAATACGCACCAGCAGCCCTTGGGCGGCGGGCTTATTCCGAAGCTGGAGTGCAATATAGTCGCCGATTTCCAGAAGATCTTTTCTTGCCTCCGGAGAAAAGAAAATTTCAGTCATTGTACCCTTCCTCTAGGGAATCTCTGATTAAATCGGCAAGAGCTGGCGGCGAGAGATTTTGTTTCCAGGCAAGGTTTGGAAAATGAGGGAATACTGTATGTATTTCCCATTTTTCAAACCGCAGCATGGGAGCAAAAGATCCGCTGTCCAGCCGCAGACGATTTATTCAGAGTTTCCCTAACTCCCGGAAAACATCCTCCGCCGCCAGCCAATTGCCATTTTCCCCGCTGCGGCGGCCCATTTCCAACTCCTTCAACAGCTTCTCCTTTGCCAGAAGAACTTCATATTGGCGGTATTCCTCCATATCCAGAACCGCATACCGGCCATGGCCGTTTTTCGTCAGAAACACAGGCTGTCCCACGGCCACATCCCGCAGTACCTCGCCATAGTTGCGCAAATCCGATACCGGCTTGATATTCGGCATATCGACCACTCCTTTCATAATGGTAGTATAGCCGAATTCTTCGTAAAAGTCAACGATAATTTTTACAGCGTACAGCGATTTCCAGACAAATCCGGGGGAAGCGACCTCATCCGGCTCTTCGAGCCACCTACACATTATTGTGCAATTGCCACCGGCAATTGATCTTGATTCGCTGCGCAGAGCACCACCCTCTCAGAAAAGGCCTGTGCACACACATGGGCGACACCTTGCCGCCCCGGCTTACTGGCAGCTGCGGTGGATGCCGGTGACGGAGAACTCCACCCACTCGGCAATGTTGGTGCAGTGGTCGCCGATCCGCTCAAAATACTTGGCGATCATCAGAAGATCCAGGGCGTACTCCCCTTCCGTAGGCTCCTTGGCAATCATGGGCAGCAAATCGGACTTGATCTGATTGAAGAAACTGTCCACCACGTCGTCATACTCCATGACCTGCTTGGCAAGCCTCAGATCCTGGCGGACATAAGCATCCACCGCCTGGTTCACCATGTACTTGGCCGCCTTTGCCATTTCCTCGATCTGGGAGCTGTGCTCCTCCGGGGCACGCTGCATCTTGGGAATCAAATCCACGATGTCCTCAGCCTGATCGCCAATGCGTTCCATGTCGGTGATCATCTTCATGGCCGCGCTGATCTGCCGCAGGTCTCCCGCCACAGGCTGCTGGCGCAGCAGCAGCTTCAGGCAGATGGTCTCAATGGTGCGCTCGCTTTCATCGATGGTGGATCCCACATGGGCGGTTTCCTCCGCCAAGGCCTGGCTGTAGTCCGTAAGTGCCTTGGATGCCAAATCGATGATTTCCTCGCAAGCCGCGCCCATCTGAATCAGCTCCTGATTCAGATTCCACAGCTGCTCCTGGTATACATCCCGCATAATATCTCCTCCTTAGCCGAACCGGCCGGTAATATAGTCTTCTGTACGCTTGTCTGTGGGCTTCGAGAACAGCTGCTCGGTGTCGCCGTACTCCACCAGCTCGCCCAGCAGGAAGAAAGCGGTCTGATCGGAAATCCGCACGGCCTGCTGCATATTGTGGGTGACGATGACGATGGTGTACTTCTCCTTCAGCTCCATAGCCAGATCCTCGATTCGGGAGGTGGAAATGGGGTCAAGGGCAGAGGTAGGCTCGTCCATCAGCAGCACCGTGGGCTCCACCGCCAGGGCTCTGGCGATGCAGAGCCGTTGCTGCTGGCCGCCGGAGAGGCCCAGGGCGGACTTTTTCAGCCGGTCCTTCACCTCGTCCCAGATGGCCGCTCCCCGGAGAGCCTTCTCCACGATCTCGTCCAGCTGGGCCCGATTGCGGATGCCATGGGTTCGGGGGCCGTAGGCGATGTTGTCGTAAATGCTCATGGGAAAGGGATTGGGCTTCTGGAAGACCATGCCGATCTGCTTGCGCAGCCAGGTCACATCCAGGCTGGAGTCATAGATCTCCCGGCCGCGGTACTTGACGCTGCCGGTGATGCGCACGCCGGGCACCAGGTCGTTCATCCGGTCCAGCGTTTTCAGAAAGGTGGATTTGCCGCAGCCGGAAGGACCGATGAGGGAAGTGACCTTTTTTTCCGGGATATCGATGGATACGTCCTTCAAGGCGTGGGTAGGACCGTAATAGAGATTGAGCCCCTGGGCGGAGAGAATGGTATCGTCCATGGCGGCCTCCTTACTTTTTCTTTAGCTTCTTGCCCGCCAATGTGGCGGTCAGATTGATGACCAGGGTGAGCAGCATCAAAATGGCGGCGATGGCGAAAGCCACGTCAAATTCCGCGCGCTCCTTGGCGTACACATACAGTGCCACCGTCAGGGTAGCGCCGG
>OHDN01001640.1_pt1 | contig 10967 bp, 9 predicted proteins | sample 1566971 | NCBI WGS metagenome assembly OHDN01 (sample SAMEA3879538, study PRJEB24766) | human gut metagenome | biome: human-associated habitat; feature: feces | place: USA | collected 1985/1987
CCCTGGGATTTTGTATCTGCGGGGAAGCCGCCAACGGAGAAGATGCCCTGGAAATGATCCGCCAGTACCGCCCGGGACTGGTTCTTCTCGATATCCGGATGTCCGGAATGCTTGGCACGGAACTGATGGAAAAAGCGCGCAGTGAAGGATTTTCCGGTGCATTTATTATCTTAAGCGGTTACTCGGATTTTAAGTACGCACAGACGGCACTGCAATTTGGTGCCTCCTACTATCTGACCAAACCGATTGATGAAGATGAGCTGGAAAAAGCAGTACAGGACGTCCACGAAAAAATTGAATTTCAGCTAAACAGCGAGACATCCCGCAACCAGTACCTGAAAAAAGCAAAAACCACCGTACTATACGATCTGCTGACCGGAAATGATTTTAACCCGTCCATTGATTATCAGGAATTAGGGCTCTCCTATCCGATCTATCAGGTGCTGATTTACGAAAGCTATATGCCATATTTTCGTTCCTACAGTTTCAGTGATCTGCTGCGTGTCACCAACAAAGACAACAATTCCTTTGAGCATGTCAATATCGACAATCATGACATTATATTACTCAAAGGCAATTTTGCACTGGAACGGTTAAATGCCTGTCTGCACCACTATGACAAGGGAACGCAGAAAGGATCTCCGCTGGATACGATCTTTCTAATCTACGGACCGACGGTTTCTTCCCTTTCACAGATTCACGAATCTTACGAGCTGTGCCAGCGGCTGTTGTCCCGGCGTTTCTTCTGCGGAGAAAACCAGCATGTTCTCTCCTATGAGGAACTGCCGACAGAAAATTCTGCCTCCGCAAGTCTGGACGCAGAAAAAACAAGACATTACAGCGCGTTACTTACCGATTACATTAAAACCTGTAATCAGCGCCGGATTTCCGAAGTTCTCGAAGATCTGCGACAGTTTCTTTTTAATAGTAACTGTGATGTATCGAGTATCAAATATTTTCTGGCAGATATTTTTCTGGAGATCAAACAGGCGATCACACACACGTACAGCAACACCAGTATCCCGTTTGTACATAATGCGGCGATCATAGAACTCATTGAAAATAAATACTATCTGTACGAGATTCTATTGTATTTTAACGAACAGTTCGATATGATCATGCGCGCGATCGGAAGCAATTCCTCGGCAAGTGTGTTCGATGATATTTTAAATTACATCAATCACAATTATGCCAGCCAGCTGAAATTAGAGACTCTGGCCCCACTGTTTGGTTACAACAGTTCCTACCTCGGAAAACTGTTTACCCAGAAAATGGGTGTTCGTTTCAATACCTATCTGGATCAGGTACGCATTGAAAAAGCAACCGAGCTGCTTGATCAGACAGATATGAAGATTTATGAAATTGCGGCAAGTGTCGGATATAAAAATGTTGATTATTTTCACCAGAAATTTAAAGCGAGCAAAAATATCAGCCCTGCGGAATACCGTAAAAATCAGGATCATTGATTATAAGCAAAAGAAAGCTGGGTGCATCACGCACCCGGCTTTTGTTAAGGGTTTTATCTGATTTTATCCAATTACTTAGATTCGCTTAATACATCATTGATGCACTTTACTTTATCTTCATAATCTTTCTTATCTACTTCAAATACCTGATCGTATCCAAGACCCTTTACGGTATCCTGCATATCTTTTAAGATCTTGTTGAACTCAGCTTCATTCTTTGCAAATACCATCTGCCATGAATCTGCAACGATTGTCTGCTTGCACTGCTCTTTGATGGTACTGATATCGGTAGAGTACTCCGGTGTGGAATAGTTTGTTCCTGGAAGAACTAACAGATTACCGGTTTTCTCAAAGTGTTCGATCTCTGTGGTATCTCCATCATTATGTGCTGACCAGTCTTCTTTTAACTTGGTAGAAGTCTTCTCAAGATAATCATCCCATCTCTGATAGTTGTAGCAGATACCGGTATCCGGATCTGTATCAACGATACCATTTGCCTTAAAGTTCAATGCAGATACACCATCTTTCCATGTTCCGCTGCCCCATTCATCCGGCACTTTCAGGCTCTCGTCAATATCAACAAATGCCTTTACACCGAAATCTGTAAGTACAGGCTTACCATCTTTCATTTCCCATGTCAGGCCTTCCGGTCCACAGTTACCACCACTCTGTGCAGAAGAAGCTTCAATTCCTTCCGGAGAGTATAACCAGTTGATAAAATCAACCATTCTCTGTGGGTCTTTTGTCTGGCTGCCGACCATGATACCAACACTCATCTTACCATCCGGCATAGAACCGTAAGACAGGCACTTCATATCCTTAATTGTCGCAGAGGCAAATCCCTTACCTTCCGAAGTATTCTCTGTTGTGTTGTATACACCGGCACCAAGCCATGGCCAGAAGCTGTATAATACATCACCATTACGGAACTTTGTCTGTAACGTATCGAAATTCTGTGTGGTAGACTCCGGATCAATAAGTCCTTTCTGATTTGCTTCAAACAGGAACTTCAATGCACGTACATACATGCTATCGCTGTCAATTACACTCTGGATTTCAGATCCGTCTACTTTGCCGAGTGCAAATCCAAGGTTCTCATATCCGTACAGAGCACAGAAAGCACCTGCATTCTGCATGGTATCTCCATCCCAGTCTTTGAAGAGAGAAAGCGCATAGACATCTTTTCCGTCTTTGCTGGTTCCCTTTGCCTTTTCCTGCATCTGTTCCAGAACCGGAATCATATCTTCCAGTGTATCCATTTCCGGATATCCAACTTCTCCGTACACATCCCAGCGAAGAGATGGTGCATTGGTTGGCTCAGATGCCTCACAAGGCTCAGTTGCCGGCTGATTGGAAATTTCACTCGGTACTGCCCATACTCCATCCGTTCCGGAAAGTTTACTTGCGGTATTGATTGCATCCATACGATCCTGTAAATATTTCTCATCCTTAATATAATCACTCATATCAAGGACAAGTCCTGCGGTCACCATATCTTTCAAACGACTGGAATCCAGATTTGTGATAATTAAGTCACCAAGATTACCGTTTGCAGAACGTGTCTGATATAAAGTATCTCCACCACCTGCCACGTTTGGTGCAATAATGTTCAATTTGATATTGAACTTATCTTTGATCAGTTTTGCAAACCATCCGGTCTGCTCACCCTGGAAGTTTGCCTGACTGTCGAACACATCAATCGTCAGCTCCTTGGCATATTTTCCATTGGATGACTTGCCCCCCTGTGTGGAATCACTGTCTGAGCTTTTTCCGCAGCCTGCTACGGTTCCGGCGAGCATCGTTGCAGCGAGTGCCAGTGCAAGCGCACGCTGTACATTCTTTTTCTTCATTGTAAATCCTCCTCTATAATATTTTACATGAATGTATGTAAAAGAAACAAGTGTTTCTTTTAGCCTTTCACTGATCCGATCATAATACCTTTGACAAAGGATTTCTGGAAAATCGGATATACGAACAGAATCGGCAGTACAACGATAACGGAAATCGTCATACGGATGGATGTCGGTGTCTGCTGGGTTGCCAGGTTCGCAACGGCAGATACATTTCCACCGGACTGCTGTACCATGGTTGCCAGTGAACTTGCCTGATTCAGGTAAGTATAAAGTAAATACTGTAAGGAATATAACTTCTGGTCTGTAATATAAATCAACGTATCCTGGAAGGAGTTCCACTGTCCTACTGCGGACCAGATGGCGATGGTTGCCATAATCGGTTTACAGGTTGGAAGAATGACTTTTGCGAATACGGTCATGGTTCCGGCTCCATCGATCTCTGCCGCCTCCTGCAATGCAGGCGGAATGGATTCTACATAAGTCTTTGCCATAATGATGTTGAACGGCTGTACAATTGCCGGGATGATGTATACCCAGAAACTGTTGGTCAGATGTAAGGTCTTCATGGTCATGTACATTGGGATCAGACCTGCGTTAAAGTACATGGTAATTACCATAAAACGATACCACAGTTTTCTGTGCCACATCCGCTGCTGGGTAAACATGAATCCCAGATAAACGGAAGCAAGTACCGTACAGATTGTACCGATCACAGTTCTTCCAAGGGATACCATTGCTGCGGTTCCAAGACCATTCAGCTGGAATACTTTTACATAGTTCTCAAGCTGAAAACCATGCGGCAGAAAATTTACTTTACCACTTGCACTCAGATCGTTTGCACTGATCGAGTTGATGATCAGATAGTAAAAAGGATAAGCACAAATGATAGCAAAGATAGCAAAAATCAGAATATTGATTACCTGAAATGTGCGGTCTCCTTTACTTGTTTTAATCTTCATTGCTTTTTCCTCCTATTAAATCATGCTCTCGCCACGTGTCTTCTTCGAAACGAAGTTTACAATTGCAAGAAGTGTTACGCTGACGATACTCTTTAAGATACCAATTGCCGTTGCAAGGGATAAACTTCGTCCGGTCATACCAATGTTGTATACATACAGATCAAGTACCTGAATTGTTGATTTGTTAAATGCATTCTGGAACACAAAGTACTGATCCATACCATTGTTCAGGAAGTTTGCTACCGAAAGCATTAACATTACGAAGTATGTAGGCATAATGGATGGAATCGTGATATTTTTGATAATCTGGAAACGTCCGGCTCCGTCCACCTTTGCCGCATCATACATTTCCTGATCGATTCCTGCGATTGCTGCCAGATACATAATTGCGCCCCATCCAAGGCCTTTCCATGTACTCCAGAGAATCATCTGCAGCCATACATGCCTGCCACTGTCGAGAATCTTTAACGGTTCTGAGATTACGCCAAGGTTCTGCATCACTGTGTTGAACATACCTGTGGTAGAAAACAGACAGAAAGCAATGGAGTAAACCAGTGTCCAGCTGATGAAGTTTGGCAGTGTAGTCAGTGTCTGTACCAGATTCTTAAACCATTTGCATTTGATCTCGTTTAAGAATACGGCAAACAGTACCGGGAGAAATGAAGTTGCAATACCGAGTAAACTCATTGCAAATGTGTTCTTCATTACCTGAATCAGCTGCATTACCTGCGTCTTGTTACTAAACAGTGTCTTAAACCATTTCAATCCTACGAACTGACACTGGGAAAGTTTCAGCGGTGCTTTGTAATCATAGAGTGCGTAGATCCAGCCATGCAGCGGAAAGTACGAAAACAAAAAGCACAAAATGAGAAATGGGAGAATCATAAGGAATAACTTCATTCCCTGACTCTTTTTCTTTTTGGTCGTCATAATAGTTCCTCCTTCTCGTAACCGTTTTATGGTTCACCGATGTTTTATGTTGTTATTCTATCATCAGGAAATATTTCCTCCTACCGGAAGAATTCAAGGAGAGTTCCCAGAATTTTTAGATGTTCATAGATTTTTTACGATATATCAGATTTTTATGGTAATTTTTCTGGAATTTTTCATGTATTTGCCCGGGCACAATTCAAAATATGAAAAAAGAGATGCTCTTACCGCATCTCCCTTCCCATATTTACCGGATTTTTTTTATAAAGTTTCGTTGAAAAAACGAAGCATATGTTCGCTCCATGCTTTGGCCGAAGTAGCATATCCTAACCCGATGCCGTGATCTCCCGTCGGAAAAATCTCGCACAGATGCTTCACTCCTGCTTTCGTAAGTGCCGCGTCCAACCGGGTCGTATTGCTGGCCGGAACACAGCCGTCATCGAGATTCGCATAAGCGTATGTTGGCGGATATCCGGTCAGATCATGAAGTTCTACAGACAGTTTTTTCTGAAGATCCGACTTCCCGCCTGTATTATAGCGACAGCTTCCCTCATGATATTCCGAGGTAAAACTGATCACCGGGTACAACAGTCCTACCCCGTCCGGCCGCGCAGAAATCCTTCCATATAGTTTTTCCAGCTCCGGATGCACACAAAAAATTTCTGTTTTCAGTTCTTCATGCAGCATTGCCGTGCTTGCGCACAAATGCCCACCGGCAGAAGCTCCCACCACAAGAATACGATTTTCGTCAATTCCATACTGCCGTGCATGTGCACGTACATGCATAATAGCCAGTGCCAAATCCATCTGACACTGCGGATAGGTATTGGGCTGAATGCGATAGCTTAAAATAAATGCTTTATAGCCTCCGTCACGCTCCATGCGCTGTGCAAGCTGCACACCTTCCGAATAATAAGAAAGCATCTCATATCCGCCTCCCGGACAGAAAATAACTGCCGGACGCTTCTTTTCCTGTCTTCGTTCTTTGCAAACAGCGGCAGACGGATACGGTGGAACGGATGCACAGTCATCAAAATGCATAAATGCCTGCTGATCCACATCCGGATTTCCCGTAAACAGCCATACACCCTCTTCGTCATTTTGATCCTCTTTTGGAATCCACCCCTCTTTTTGCGTATGCCAGAGAGGTACAAACAGAAATTTTTGTTTCTCTGCGGTCTCCATCAGCATATTGGCACAGTTTACCAGTGGCTGGGACCAGAATGCTTCGCCCCACTCCATGTGCACCCTGTCATGGATCTGTTCCATCGTTTCTTCCTCATGCCCCTGCAGCAATATGCTCCAACAGGTCGGAAACAGATCTCCCAATGCCGTATCCACCGGTTTTGTTGTTTTTATTTCTTTCCATGTCGATTTCATTGAAAACATATAGTTTCACTCCCTGCCAAAAACCATATCATAAATCACATCCGTAATTTCAGAATTGTCCAGCAAAATACCTGTTATAAAAAGTCACGCAGCATACGTTTTCTGCTCGGTGCACCAAGTTTACGCAGTGCCTTTGCCTCAATCTGACGGATACGCTCTCTTGTCACATGAAACATCTGTCCCACTTCTTCCAGCGTGTGCGGCTGATTTCCGTCAAGACCGAACCGCAGTGTGATCACTTCCTGCTCACGATCCGTCAGGTCTTTCATGGCAAGTGAAATCTGCTTATTACGCATCTCCGCAATCGCATTCTCCTCCGGGGATAACGCATTGGAATCCTGCACAAAATCACCCAGATGGGAATCGTCCTCATCCCCTACCGGAGCCTCCATGGAAACCGGATCCTGACTAAAACTCATGATCTCCGTTACACGATCTTCATCTTCGCCAAGCATCTCCGCAATTTCCTTATTGGAAGGTTCTCTTCCCAGCTCCTGTGTCAGAGTACGGCGTGCACGGACAACCTTATTGATTGTCTCCACCATATGTACCGGAACACGGATCGTCTTTGCCTGATCTGCAATTGCACGGGTAATTGCCTGACGGATCCACCATGTCGCATATGTGGAAAACTTAAATCCTTTTTCGTACTCAAACTTATCAACTGCTTTCATCAGACCGATATTCCCCTCCTGAATCAGATCCAGAAGCGGCAATCCCCTGCCGACATACTTCTTGGCAATACTTACTACCAGTCTGAGATTTGCTTCAATCAGTTCCTTCTTGGCTTCCGGATCACCCTCACTGATCCGCTTGGCAATCTTTTGCTCTTCTTCCATGGTAAGCAGACGCACCTGTCCGATCGTCTTTAAATACTGACGTACCGGATCCGTGATATCCGCCCCCTCCATAACCGAGAGATCTTCCTCGATATTTTCCTCGGAATCTTCCTCAATATCATCATCAATATCCAAAAGAATCTTACTTTCTTCCAGTTCTTCGTCATCCACCTCATCCAGTTCTTTCTCCTTTGCAGACAAAGAAACCGTCTGCTCCATGTCATTTTTTGAGCGAAGGACTTCGATCTTGTTATCTTCTAAAACTTTTAAAATGTTGTCAAACTGCTCAGAGGAAATCTCTACCCCTGAAAATGTATCCAGGATTTTGCTGTATGCGATCTTATCCTGATTCTTTTTGCCCTGTTCGATCAGGCCTGCTACCATTTGAATAATAGAACGTTTATCTTCTGTCACGAAAAATACTCCTTATCAATAAATTCCCCTATTTTATTTTATATCTTCTTTTAGGTTCTAAAACATTTTACCACAATTCAAAAATAATTCCACACCTTTTTTCGTATTTATGTTCATTATTTGATACACCTTTGCATTTTCCAGAACCACTTCGTCCATCTAATCCTCAAATTCCTTATCTTCATCATACCAGAAGATAATGCGACGCTGATAAAACTCCGGCAAAGGTGCAGCAAATCTGCGGTTCAAGTCTTGTATTATTTTGTCTGTATCCATGCTGCTCCTCCTACCTTATAACTGTCCAATTAGCTTTTCGCTTTGTTCCGCTCTGTACCAATATACCTTTTTCCTGTAAAGAAACAAACATTCGAGAAACCGTTCTTTTCGACACGCCTATCTCTTCTGCATAATATGCCTGTGTTGCAGATGGATTTTTCTCTATAATCTGCAACAATTTTTCTATCTGTGCCTGTTCCTTATTAAGTGGCACTTCAACACCATTAGTTCCATTTCCGGCATCATTAACGTCATAATCAACGCCATTAACGCCATCTTTAGTGTCATTGGCGTTAATCATGGCGTTATTTGTATCAACCTGACCTCGATAAATATTGATACGCAAATCAACTTCGCCACCAATAAACTCCGGTTCCCGCAGTCCAGCAGCTTTTACTTTATCAATAATTCTCGGAATGCCACTTCCCCAATGTTCGATCAGGTTCATATAAGCAAACGCATGGGCAATGGCTTCATTTCTGATTTTGGAATAGCCTTCTTTCATACGCTCCATCGTTTGCCCCATTGGCATTTTCCCTGGAGAAATGATTTCCAATCGGTTGTCATATACCGCAACCTGTATCGTACCATGATCCAGATAACTACGATGTACCATGGCATTGATAATCAACTCACGAATGGCATCCATTTTCTTGAACACATCTTCCTTGTCAAAGCCAACAACCTCTCTGGTTTTATCGGCAATTCCGAAAATAATTTTTCCTCCGATTCCATTTGCAAAGGCAACCATAAACTTCTATTCCATTTAAGAATGCACTTCTCTTTCTTCATTATAATGCACATTGATTTATTTGGAAATGACTAAATATAAAAGCCTTTTTTTATTTTTTAGGAATTTGAGGGACTTAGTAGCCGCCCTGTGGTCTTTCTGCCAGACCCCCTCCCCCAAATACAAATAAATAAGCAGAATCATTTGTGATCCTGCTCATCATTCATTTATCTTTCTTTTAATTCCCTCTTGTATTTATAATAGGTGTTCCTTGCAAGTCCTATCATTCTCATGCATTCAACATCTGACAATTGCCCATCAAAATCTTTACTATATTTTCTGATCTGCTTCTTTGCTTCAATGGATTTCTTTGTGATCAACTTGGCTCCCGGCTTCTGCCCAATCTGCTTACCATTCAACCGTGCCGTAGCTATCCCCTCTTTGGTTCGCTGATGCAAATCATCTACTTCCTTCTGTGCCTGCTCAAATGCAATCTTAATCTGCTCCTTTGCTAAAGTCATCAGATACTTATTAATTCCATCAAGAATATAATCAACATTCGTCCCTGTCAATGACACATTATTCTGTAACGCGCTTTTGTAAGTGGCGGTATTTATATGCGGTTCTTTAAGAAAGACAAGCTCTACTCCCTTAGTATACAATTCCTCATACAATGCGAATCCTTCATCTGAATCTCTACTCATTCTTGATACAGAATCAAATACAATCGTGTCTCCAGCTTTTATCCTTTTATATAGTTTATTCCATTCCGGACGCTTCAATGTCGTACCGCTATAAGCTTCCGTTACAATAACCGCCGTATTATATTCAGCCCTAATGTTTCTAATCTGTCTTTCAATACTTTGCTGCTTTGTACTGATTCTGCAATAACCATATATACACATACTCACCGCTCCTTACAGTATCGTTTTTGTCGTTCGTTAGATTTAATACTGTTATTACATGTCCTATTATTGTTGTTGTCAACAAGTTTTAATACTATTCCCGCGAACGTTTCTTTTGATACTAAAATATACACTCCAATACACTCCAAAACATTTTGCCCTGATTGCAATACTTACATAGATATGATAAAATACAAACTATGGAACAATTGTGTTGCAGGGTGGCTGACCTCTATTTTATTTTACATAGGATGGGGGTGGTGCTGATGAACAAGAGATTTGATTTTAAAGACCTCATGACCTTTGGTCTGTTCATTCTTGCATTACTGACATTCGTATTTACGTTTATCAGATAGTGTTTTAAAGCATAGAAAAACCACCCCAACTTTGACCGAGTAACTAGGGTGGATTTTTCTAACCATTGTTTATGAGGACAACCACTTGTGGGCAATTGTTCCTCTTTTGTTTTACTATAACACGTTCCATATGGAATTTCAAGCATCAATATAATTTGGTTTATATTTTAATTGGAATCTTTCATGATTGGCGCCATGAAAAAATGAAAAAGGCATTGCATGATTCAGCCCTGGCAGAATTAAAGAAATCTAAGAGCTTGCGCATCCACCGGACTGTGAAGCGGAACAAAGAAATTATCAAAGAACTCTTCGATATTGGATTTGGACTTTATGAGAAAGGTGCAAAATGCAATTACCAGCAGGGCGCAGAAAACGCATTCATGTACGGTTATCTTTTAGGTGTGCAATCGCAAAAAGCAAACTCCTAATCAAACAAAAACACAAACGTTACATAAAAGCGTATGGGGGTGTCGGGTATATTCGACGCCCTCTTTTTATACCCTAAATTCATCCAACAATTTATGTGCTACCTCATGTGTGCTACCTGTGCGCTACGTGTGTCCTACGTGGCAAAATTTAAGGCTATCGCGGAACATTGTAAACCACGATAGCCCTTGATTTTACTGTGTTTCTTAGAACTTACCAGCCTTTGCAGCTTCCTCTACAGATACTGCAACAGCAACAGTAGCACCAACCATTGGGTTATTACCCATTCCGATCAGACCCATCATCTCAACGTGAGCCGGTACGGAAGAAGATCCAGCGAACTGTGCATCAGAGTGCATACGTCCCATAGTATCTGTCATACCATAAGAAGCAGGACCTGCTGCCATGTTATCTGGGTGAAGTG
>OHDN01001641.1_pt1 | contig 10966 bp, 7 predicted proteins | sample 1566971 | NCBI WGS metagenome assembly OHDN01 (sample SAMEA3879538, study PRJEB24766) | human gut metagenome | biome: human-associated habitat; feature: feces | place: USA | collected 1985/1987
CAGCACCGCCCGCAAGCACATGGCAGAGCGTGCCGATTTGCTGGGGGCGATCCGTCTGCCGAATAATGCGTTCCGTGCTAACGCCGGCACGGATGTTGTCAGTGACATTATCTTCCTGCAAAAGTGTGACCGCCCTGCGGACATTGAGCCTGCATGGGTGCAGCTTGGCAAGACCGAGGACGGCTTTGCTATCAACCAGTATTTTGTGGACCACCCGGAGATGGTGCTGGGGCAGCTCACAGCCGAAAGCACCCAGTACGGACGAGAGGAACTGACGGTTGCGCCCCTTGAGGGTGCAAACCTTGCCGACCAGCTTGCCGAGGCAGTACAGCACATTGAGGGGCAGTATACTGCCGCAGAGGTGGACGCTCCCGACATTGCCGAGGAAGAAGCCACCCGGCGCACCCTGCCTGCCGACCCGGATGTGAAAAACTTCTCCTACACCGTGGTGGACGGCGAGGTTTTCTACCGGGAAAATTCTGTGATGACGCAGGTGGAGCTTTCCGACACCGCCAAGGGGCGTGTCACCGGCATGGTGGAACTGCGGCAGATCGTCAACGAGCTGATTCAGCAGCAGTTGGAGGATTACCCTGATGCTGACATCAAGGCAACGCAGGAGCGTTTGAACGCCGCCTACGATGCCTTTACCGCCAAATACGGTCTGCTGAACGACCGCAAAAACGGGCGGCTGTTTGAGCAGGATTCCTCCTATTATCTGCTCTGCTCTTTGGAAAATCTGGACGAGCAGGGACAGCTCAAGAGCAAAGCTGCAATGTTTACGAAACGGACGATTCGCCCGGAGCGCACTGTCACCAGTGTGGACACCCCCAGCGAAGCGTTGGCGGTGTCCATCGGGGAGCATGGCAAAGTGGACTTGCCCTATATGGCAGAGCTGCTGGGCACCCCCGGTGACTATGGGAGCATTACCACTGAACTTTCCGGCGTGATCTTCAAAGACCCTGCCGCCGACCCCACCGACCCGGAAGCGGGCTGGCAGATGGCAGACGAATACCTGTCCGGCGATGTCCGGGCAAAGCTGCGGATGGCGCAGTTTGCCGCCGAGACCAACCCGGAATTTGCCGTCAATGTGGAGGCGCTGACCAAGGCACAGCCCAAAGAGCTGGAAGCCTCCGAAATTGATGTGCGCTTGGGTGCAACGTGGCTCGACCCCAGTATTATCCAGAAGTTTATGACCGAGACCTTCCAAATTCCCTACTATCTGCGGCGAGCCGTGAATGTGCGCTACTCTCCCTATACCGCCGAGTGGCGTGTGGAGGGCAAAACTGCCACCGGGCGGAGTGACATTATTTCGTCCGAGACCTACGGCACATCCCGTGCCAATGCCTATAAGATCTTAGAAGAAACGCTGAACCTGAAGGATGTTCGCATCTACGACACCATCGAGGATGCCGAGGGCAAACCGAAACGTGTGCTGAACAAACGGGAGACCATGCTGGCACAGCAGAAACAGCAGGTCATCAAGGACGCTTTCGCCAACTGGGTCTGGCAGGACCCTCAGCGGCGCATTGCGCTGGTGAAGCAGTATAACGAGCTGTTCAACAGCACCAGACCCCGTGAATACGATGGCTCCCATATCAAATTCGTGGGCATGAACCCAGAGATCACCCTCCGGGAACACCAGCGTAACGCCATTGCTCATGTGCTTTATGGCGGCAATACGTTACTTGCACACGAAGTGGGCGCAGGCAAGACCTACGAAATGGCGGCATCTGCTATGGAAGCGAAACGCCTTGGTTTGTGCCAGAAAAGTCTGTTCGTGGTTCCCAACCATCTGACGGAGCAATGGGCAAGCGAGTTTCTGAACCTCTACCCGAATGCCAAGCTGTTGGTGGCACGGCGCAAGGACTTTGAGACCGCCAACCGCAAAAAATTCTGCGCCCGCATCGCCACCGGCGACTACGATGCCGTCATCATCGGGCACAGCCAGTTTGAGCGCATCCCGCTGTCCTTTGAGCGGCAGGAGCGTATCATTCAGGAGCAAATTTATGAAACGCTTGCCGCCATCAACGAGCTGAAAGCCCATGCAGGCGAGAATTTCTCCATCAAGCAGATGGAAAAGACCCGGAAAACGCTGGAAACTAAGCTGGAAAAACTGCGCTCCGATGAGCGTAAGGATGATGTGGTCACCTTCGAGCAGTTGGGTGTTGACCGTCTGTTTGTGGACGAGTCACACGCGTTCAAAAATTTGTTCCTCACAACAAAAATGCGGAATGTCGCAGGATTATCCACCAGCGAAGCGCAAAAATCCAGCGATATGTTTGGCAAGTGCCGCTATCTGGATGAGATCACCGGCGGGCGTGGCGTGGTGTTCGCCACGGGTACGCCCGTGAGCAACTCCATGACCGAGCTGTACACGGTCATGCGCTACTTGCAGTACCGCACCTTGCAGCAGAAAAGGCTGACCCACTTCGACTGTTGGGCATCCACCTTTGGTGAGACCACCACCGCCATCGAGCTTGCTCCCGAAGGTACAGGGTATCGGGCAAGGACGAGATTTGCCAAGTTCTTCAATCTGCCAGAGCTGATGTCCATGTTCAAGGAGGTTGCGGACATTAAAACCAGTGACCAGCTTCATCTGCCGGTGCCGGAGGCAACGTTTGAGACCGTGGTGGCAAAGTCGTCCGACCTCCAAAAGGAGATGGTGCAGGAGCTGAGCAAGCGTGCCGCCCGCATCCATTCCGGCACCGTAGATGCCTCCGAGGACAATATGCTCTGTGTGACAAACGATGGCAGAAAAATCGGTCTGGACGTTCGCCTGATGAACCCCATGCTGCCCGATGATCCCAACAGCAAGTTGAACGTCTGTGTGCGGAACGTGCTGAAAATTTGGGAGGAGGGCAAAGACCAGAAGCTGACCCAGCTTTTGTTTTGCGATCTCTCGACACCGAAAAACGATGGCAACTTCAACGTCTACGAGGATATTCGCAAAAAGTTGGTCGCCGCCGGTGTGCCGGAAAACGAGATCGAGTTTATTCACAATGCCGATACCGAAGCGAAAAAGGCTGCATTATTCTCTAAAGTGCGCTCCGGCGATGTGCGAGTTTTGCTCGGAAGCACGGCGAAAATGGGAGCCGGTACCAACGTCCAATCCCGGCTTGTAGCGGTGCATCACTTGGACGTTGGCTGGAAACCCAGCGACATGACCCAGCGCAATGGTCGCATCATTCGGCAGGGCAATATGAATAAGGAAGTCAAAGTGTTCAACTACGTCACGGAAGGGACATTTGACAGCTACCTTTTTCAGACCCTTGAGAATAAGCAGCGATTTATCTCGCAAATCATGACTTCCAAATCCCCGGTGCGCTCCTGCGAGGATGTGGACGAACAGGCACTTTCCTATGCGGAGATCAAGGCGTTGTGCGCCGGGAATCCGCTCATCAAGGAGAAGATGGATTTGGACGTTCAGGTCGCCAAGCTGAAGGTACTGAAAGCCGACCACCAGAGCCAGAAGTTCCGCCTGCAAGACAAGCTGCTGACCAAGTTCCCGGCAGACATTCAGGAGGCGAACGCTCACATTGTGGGGCTGAAAGCGGACGCACAGCTTGCCGCCGCCCACCCGCAGGGCAAGGAGGAGTTTTGCGGCATGGTCATCAAGGGCGTTGCCTACGACGAGAAAAAGACTGCCGGTGAGCGTTTGGTGCTTGCCTGCTCCGAGCTGCCCAACGCCGAGGAAAAAGTCATCGGCAGTTACCGGGGCTTTGAATTGTCCCTGCGGTTCGATGCTTTCCGCACGGAGTATCAGGCTCTTTTGAAAGGGCAGCGGAAGTACACGGTGCCCTTGGGCACCGACCCGCTGGGCAACATCATCCGTCTGGATAATTCCCTGAACAACTTCCCGGAGCGCATCACTGCCGCAGAGAACGAGCTGACCACCCTGCATCAGCAGCAGGCGGCGGCGCAGATCGAGGTGGAAAAGCCTTTCCCGCAGGAGGAAGAGCTGGCAGAGAAGTCCGCACGGCTTGCAGAATTGAACGCTCAGTTGGATGTGGACGAAAAAAGCCACGAGCCGGAACAAGACGAGGAAGAACAGGAGGATGCACCTCGCCGCCCCTCGGTGCTGGCGGCGCTGGAGGAAAAGTCGGACAAGCCGGAGCCGGTGAAGCCCTTCCGCAGTTATTACGACAAGGACGGTGATGCCCGGTGAGGGAAAAACGGGACGAGATCATCATCCTGAGAACCACAAAAGCGGAGAAAAACCGCATCTATGAAAAGATGCTGGGCATGGGCATCCGCAGCCTGAGCGCCTATATCCGCAAGATGGCACTGGACGGTTACTGCCTGAACCTTGACCTGCCGCAGCTGCGCCGCATGGCGTACCTCCTGCAAATGTGCAGCAACAACCTCAACCAGTACGCCAAACGTGCCAACGAGTGCGGCAAAGTCTACGCCGCTGACATGGAGGACCTGCGGCAGCGGCTGGATGAGCTGATCGACATTGGCAGAAAAATTCTCGCTCGGCTGGCAGAACTCTAAAATTTTCCCCGCAGATGGAGGGCTGCGGGGGTACATAAGGGGTGACATCCTTGCAAAGTAATCGTTGACACCTTTATAATAGGGACGAAAGGCAGGTGCTGGATATGAGGTTCGTTATCAAGATGATCGTTTTCCCGTTTTGGCTGCTTACGGCTTTTCTTGCGCTGATGCTGAAATGGACGCTGAACCTGTCGGCGTTTGTGCTGGCTCTACCCATGCTGTATATCTTCGGCTGCGGTCTTTATACGCTGTACTGCCGGGAGTGGCTGCAATTTTTGATTTTGCTGGTGGCTGAGTTTGGATGCTTCCTGCTCATCACCGCCGGAACGGTCATAGTGGAAGTTGTAGAATGGTTCAGTGGTTGGATTGCAGAACTATAAAATTTTTATGCCGCCACTGTGCGGCATTTTCTTTTTGCCGGGAGGTGGTCAAACTGGCTGCAACAAGATTGATTGCACTGCACAAAAACAAAGGAAAGTCCGTTGCAGTCTGTCTGAAAAGCCGCACGGATTACGCCCAGAACCCAGACAAGACACAGCAGGGCGAACTGGTCAGCAGTTACGAATGCAGTCCCCTGACCGTGGATGAAGAATTTATGCTCTCCAAACGCCAGTATGAACTGATGACTGGACGCAGGCAGAAAAGTGATGTGATCGCATATCAGATTCGGCAGTCGTTCAAACCCGGAGAGATCACCGCCGAAGAAGCCAACAAGGTCGGTTATGAGCTTGCCATGCGGTTCACGAAAGGCAAGTACGCTTTTATCGTTGCGACCCACACCGACCGGGAACACATTCATAATCACATCCTTTACAACTCCACTGCACTGGACAGTACCCGGAAATTCCGGGATTTTTTATTGTCTGGGCTTGCGGTACAGCGGTTGAGCGATTTGATTTGTCTGGAACATCAGTTGTCCGTCATTGAAATCAAGCCGTACCGAGAGCGGCAGAAGCGCACCCTTTATCCACCCAAAGAAAGCAATCGTGACAAGCTGTGTTCTGTAATCGACGGCATCCTTCTGGATGAAAAACCTGCAAATTTTGAAGCCTTTCTTCAAAAGCTGGAACAGCAGGGCTACGAAATCAAACGGGGAAAGCATACTTCGGTCAAAGGCGCACGGCAGAAACGCTTCATCCGTTTTCGCACATTGGGCGTAGGATACAGCGAAGATGAAATCAAGGCGGTCATTGCAGGAGAAGCCGAACACCGCCCGCATCAGAAGCAACCGCCAAAAGAACAGCCGTTCCGTCTTTTGGTTGACATTCAGTCGAAACTTGCCGAGGGCAAGGGTGAAGGCTATGCACGGTGGGCAAAACACTACAATCTGAAAGAGATGTCCAAGACCCTGATTTTCTTACAGGAAAATAAAATCGACAGCATCGAAGAAATGCAGGAGAGAGTGAATGCGGCAACAGTGCAATACCATGAGTTAGGCGATTCCATTAAGGCCGCAGAACAGCGCATGGCAGAGATTGCCGTCCTGCGGGCGCATATCATCAACTATGCCAAGACACGACCTGTGTATGATACCTACCGCAAAGCCGGATACAGCAAGAAGTTTCTGGAAGAACACTGGGAGCAAATCACACTGCACAAGGCAGCAAAAGCTGCTTTCGATGAAGCTGGACTGAAAAAGCTACCCAAGGTCAAGGCGTTGGATGCGGAATATTCCAAGCTGCTGACAGAAAAGAAAGTACGCTACCCGGACTACCGCAAAGCGAAAGAAGAAATGCAGGAGCTTCTTCGTGCAAAGAGAAACGTAGAACTGTTCTTTGCAGAGGAAAAGAGCATTGCCGAAAAAATGAAGTCCCGATAAATGAAGATAGCCTAGGATTCTTCCCTTATGGAAGAACCCTAGGCTATCTTTTTTGTTATAAAAGTGTTTGGAACAAACGCGCCGCCTGCATCGGCACGATGCAGAACAAATGGGGTTTGGGCACAGCCCAACAAGCATTTTTGCAAAGCAAAATAGCATTTGTATAGACGAATGCCCTGCTTGCTATCGAAACCCTACCTTCTATTTCTCCCTCTACTAATACTACAATCTGGAAAGGGTAAAATGGCTGTATCCGCAAAGAAAAACAGAAAAAGGCCACGGCTGAACCTCCATTCATGGTGTGATCCATCATGGCTCTGGCTACACAAGGAATACAAATTGACTTTTCCGGGTTGGTGTTGTAAACTGTTATTAGCTTTAGCTAACCATAAGGAGGGCGCTCATACATGACAAATCAATACATGAATAATCTTTATCGTGATCTGCTCTCTAATTCACCGCAGACGATCACCATAGATATTCCGACAGACATGGGAACCGGTCAGATTTCGCAGATCGTCACGAAACAGGGAGCAGTTGTTTCAGACTGGAGAATGAATTACTTTTCGGATATGAACGTGCAGGGAGTGAGCAGTGAAGAATACATACAAATGCTGTTCTGCTTCAATGACGGTGTTTCCTGGAATATTGCAGACAACCGGCAAAGTGCCAGCATACAAAAGGGTGAATCCTGTATTTATCGCGGCCACGGGAAAATGGAATATCTGTGCTATTCTAAAAAGAGCGATTTCCTTTTCAAAAATGTGAAAATACCTCTATCCTATTTCTATAAGATTCTGAATGACTACTTTGAGGCTGGTGAGATCGAGGTCTATCAGAAAAAATTATTGGACGGCATATCAAAGGTGAATATCACGCCCTATATGGAACACATTTTTGCGGAGCTGCAAGACTTCACGCAATATCGCGGCGGGTTGGGATACCTGTTTCTGGAAAGCAAGGTCTTTGAGCTGCTATCGGTATATTTGAGCGAGGTCCTGGAGCTGAGTATTCTCGCGTCAACCTACGTTGCAATTTCCAGAAGTGACCGGGATTCCATCATAGAGGCAAAGCGAATTATTGACAGCCAGCTTGCCCTAGCTCCGAGCTGCGAGGAATTGGCGCGGCAGATCAATATCAGCACTTCAAAATTGACGAAGGGCTTTTCCTCCCTGTTCGGAACATCGGTTCATGCGTATGTCATCGACCAGCGGTTAGAAAAGGCGGCAAGCCTGCTGTTAGAAAGTAATTTGAATGTCAGCCAGGTGGCTATACTGGTGGGATATTCAAAAGCGAGCAATTTCGCAGCGGCGTTCAAAAGGAAATACGGAGTGAATCCGAAAAACTATAAAGCAGAAGCTACGATTGGATAAATGCAAAAATACTGATTTTGGGTAGAATAAAATTGGTTTTGGGTTGGAATCGTGGGCGCAAATTGCTATTATATGTGGTGTGATTAGAGAAAGCTAACCACACCACATTTTCATTTTCTCAGAGATAAGGAGGATACTGGTATGAGTTCCCAGAAAAAAAGTTCCCGGCTTGAGGGAAAAGATTTAATTACTATCGGCATCTACACCGTCATCTATGTCGTGATTGTTATGCTGGTGGCGATGCTTGGCTTTATCCCCATTTTTATTCCGCTGATGGCGGTGCTGTGCCCTTTGATTGGCGGCATCCCCTATATGCTGTATGTTACAAAGGCTAAAAAATTCGGGATGACTGCAATCATGGGTTTCCTGATTGGCCTAATCATGGTGTTCTTCGGCAACGGCTATCTTACTATGGTAACTGGTCTCGTTGGCGGCCTGTTGGCCGACGTGATCCTGAAAAAGGCGGACTACAAAAGTGCAAAGAGCACAGTTCTTTCCTGCGGCGTGTTCAGCATCTGGGTGTTTGGCAACTTTGCTCCCATTTTCCTGAACCGTGAAAGCTATATGGTAATGTTGACTGAAGGATACGGCGCTGAATATGCAGCTACCCTTAATACATATATGCCTATGTGGATTGCGCCTATTCTGCTGGTTGCCTGCTTTGTGTTTGGCCTTGTCGGAGGTGTGATTGGGAAAGCCATTTGCAAAAAGCACTTCCAGCGTGCCGGTATTGCATAATGGCGCGGGAAATTCTGCTCAGCAAAAAAACAGAACAAGGGCTACGGCTCGATCCGCGTACAAAACTGTTGCTCATCTTCATCATAAGCATTTTTGTCATGGGTGGAACAGGCGGAGAAGCTATGGGGCTGATCCGCCTTGTTCTTTGTACGGTTCCGGCTATATTGCTGCTTACCTCGAAACAATGTGCAAAAGCTGTGGGCTATATTGCTATGTTTTCTGCTTTTTATGCTGTTCAAATTTATGTTTTGCCGCACCTTACGGGAATATTGAATTTCCTCGTTCTGTTTACAACAGGATTCTTCTGCCGAATCCTTCCCAGTGTTGCGATTGCTGCCTATGCAGTGAAAACAACAACGGTCAGTGAATTGATTTCCGGCATGGAAAGAATCCATATGCCTAAAGAAGTGACGATTCCCTTAACGGTCATGTTCCGCTTCTTTCCAACTGTCTTTCAGGAGTCAGAAGCAATCAGTGACGCTATGAAAATGCGTGGGATTAAACTTGGAGGGAAAAAACCTTCAAAAATATTGGAGTATAAGCTGATCCCGATGATTACCTGCTCCGTGAAAATCGGTGAGGAACTTTCCGCCGCGGCAATTACCCGTGGCCTCGGCGCTCCTGTCAAACGCACAAACATTTGCCAGCTTAAATTCAGTTTTGCCGATGTGGTGCTGATCTTGTTTTGTTGCTTTGTAGTGGTTTGGGCGATTGCTTCCCCGATAATTTCCGCAGGAGGGATTTTGCCATGATAGATTTTCAAAATGTTTCTTTTTCTTATGGTGAAGAGTCCAGCGGCGGAGGGATTAGAAATGTCAATCTCACCATAAACACAGGGGAATTTGTTTTACTCACGGGAGAATCCGGCTGCGGGAAAACAACGATTACCCGTTTGGTAAACGGGCTGGTGCCTCATTATTACGAAGGTAATTTAGAGGGCGATGTCCTTCTGGACGGAAAAAGCGTATCAGATACGCCGCTTTATGACTTGGCTGCTATGGTGGGATCTGTATTCCAGAATCCCAAAAGTCAGTTTTTCAACGTGGATACGGATAGTGAATTAGCCTTTGCCTGTGAAAATTTAGGCTATCCCCAGGAAGATATCCTGAAAAGGATTGACCGTACAGTTTCCGATTATCATATTGAAGATTTGATGGGGCGAAGCGTGTTTGCTCTGTCCGGGGGCGAAAAGCAAAAAATAGCCTGTGCTTCATCAAGTGTATTGCTACCGGGAATTATGGTCCTTGACGAACCATCTTCTAATCTGGATATGGCTGCTATTGATGACCTGCGGCAGGTCTTGAGCCTCTGGAAAAAGCAGGGCAAAACAATTCTGATTGCAGAACACCGCCTTTACTACCTTCACGATCTTGCAGATCGTGTGCTGTATGTAAAAGATGGGGAGATTGAACGGGAATACACGCCTGCTGAATTTGACAGTTTATCGGATAGCACTCGAAAAGAAATGGGGCTGCGGCCGTTTTCTCTCTCGAAGTTGAAACCCGCGAATCAGTATCAGGCGCATACAGCTAAACTGATGGAATTTCAAAATTTCTGCTTTGCGTATAAAAAGCGGGAACCGGAAAGCCTCCATATTCCGAGTGCTGAACTGCCTGTTGGAGAAACGATTGCCATTATCGGCCTGAATGGCGCTGGAAAATCTACTCTGGCCCGCTGTATTTGCGGACTGGAAAAGAAGTGTGGCCTTTTGCAGGTTGACGGGAAAACCCTTGATTGGAAAGCCCGGCTCAAACATTGCTACATGGTAATGCAGGATACCAGCCATCAGCTATTTACCGAAAGCGTGACGGATGAAGTGCTTCTGAGCATGGACAACGAGGATGAAACTGTTGCAGATGAAATCCTTAAACAGTTTGATCTGCTGGAATATAAAGACAGGCACCCGCTTTCTCTTTCCGGCGGGCAAAAACAGCGGGTAGCGATCGCATCTGCCATTGTGAGTAACCGGGAGATCATTGTGTTTGACGAACCAACCAGCGGGCTTGATCTCAAACATATGCGGGAAGTTGCGCGGAGTTTGAAGTCACTCGCGGATCAGGGCAAAACGCTTCTTGTTATTACGCATGATCCGGAGTTGGTGATGGCGGGATGTTCGTATGTAGTCCATATGGAAAAAGGGCAAATAAAAGAAAGCTATCCATTGGACGAATCCGGCAGTAAAAAGGTTTTGGATTTTTTCCGAATCCGCCAGTGAATTTTAGAAATTATGAATGTCAGGGCCACCTTGACTGGACAGAAAGATAATGATAAGAGGCCGCTTTACTTTGGCGGCCTCTTGTTTTTGAAGCACAGACAGTACGGCTCAATATAAGGAGGGCTTATGTTCAAAAAAATCTTTGAGTACGCGGGGCCATATAAGAAAAATATGTATGTGGCCACGGTCGTTGTACTGGTCAGCGTTCTTATGGGCATCCTGCCTTTTGTGCTGGCATATCAGGTAATTGCACCGCTGGTCATGGGGGAGGTAATCACTGCTTCCTTTATCATCCAGCATGTCATACTGGTCTTGGTATGTCTGGTG
>OHDN01001643.1_pt1 | contig 10960 bp, 7 predicted proteins | sample 1566971 | NCBI WGS metagenome assembly OHDN01 (sample SAMEA3879538, study PRJEB24766) | human gut metagenome | biome: human-associated habitat; feature: feces | place: USA | collected 1985/1987
GGCGTTTGATATAATAAAAATAGGGAGTTGTGTCTTTGCCCTAAAAAATAAATATTACGGAGGTAAAAAGATGAAGACAGTAAAGAAGACGGCAATGCTGTTGGTGACGCTGCTTTTGCTTGCGGTGTGCCTGACAGCCTGTCAGACGACGTACGCCGTCACATACAAGGTGACGGGAATGGAGGAGCTTACCGTTAAGACGGCAAAGGGAGAAAGGGCTGTCGCGCCGCAGATAGCGACGGCGGAGGGAGTGACTCTTGACGGGTGGTACATAGACCAAGCGTATACGGTTGAATACGACTTCGAGCAGGCGGTAACAAAGGACGTGACGCTGTACGCAAGGTTCAAGAGCACAAGCTATGCGGTAGTGTACGACCTTGCGCATGAGGCGGAGGGAGCGCAAGCGCCCGTACAGGAGAGCGTCAACTACGACGGCACGTTCACGGTCAAGGACGCGCCCGACAGGGTGGGCTATGAGTTCAAGGGATGGACGGACGGCGAAAAGGTTTATCTTGCGGGAGACACCTACACCGTGACGCGCGCCGAAACCGTGCGACTCGTCGCCACTTGGGAATACAAAACAGTTGACGTGAAATTTGTCTACTACGGCGGCGAGCAGACGCAAAAGGTTCTTTACGGCGCGGACGTTCAACCCCCTGCGGAAGCGGAGCACGATTTTTTCTGCTATGAACTTGTCGACTGGGAGGGCGGCTCGTTGAAAAAAGTAACCGAACAGAAAACTTTTACCGCAATTTACGATTACGTCCCCACCAATCCGTATATGTTCGACTATGAGTACGACCAAAAGAAAAACGGCTGGCTTCTGAAAAGAAAGAGCGATTTTGCCCTGCCCGAGGAGCTGGCATTCCCCGACGCGTGGCAGGGACGGGCAGTTGTGGGGCTTGCCGAGGATTTCAATTTTTACGACGCAATAGGCACTCTGAAAAGCGTTTACATACCGGACAGCTTCGAGAACGGAGTCAATATGGGCGGAATTTCCTCACTCTCGACCGTTATTATCGGCGAGGGAGTAAAAACCTTGCCCGACTTTGCGTTTTGCAGCTGCACGGATTTGTCTTACGTCTACATTCCCGCAAGTCTCGAAGGCTTTGGCGGAGCGGCTTTTGCCGACTGCCCGTCTGTGAGCTTTGAATTTGCCGAGAACTCCAAGCTGATTTACACGAATAATTCAATCCGCTCGGTTGACGGAACCAAGCTGTTTTATGTGGACGGGAGCGTTTCGCATTATACCGTAGACAGAAACGTAACCTGGATAAACGTAGGTCTTTTCGGCGCTTTCGGCTACAACAAAATGCCTCCCGAGTCTCCGTTGAGCAGCGTTGTGGTGGACGCCGACCTCAAGCTTTTGCCCACGTCAACCTTTTATCTTTGCAGCAACCTCGAAAAGGTTACTTTCAACGGAGTTATCGAGGAAATAGGCGGCTGGCAGGAGTACGGCGAAACGACAGAAATAGGCGACATGGTTTTTACTAGCATTTTGGCTTACAGCGCGTTTCATATCAGCGACAGCTCCAACGGAGCAGGCAAGCTCAAATCGCTGTCTTTCAAATCCGGACTCAAACGCATAGGACGCAGCGCGTTTGCAAACATCGATACTCTTGAAAGTCTTTCGTTGCCCAATACGGTCGAGGAAATCGCCATGGACGCTCTGGGCAGAAATATTTGGGGAACCGATCCCCTGAAAAAGATAGAGGTGACGGGAGACTCCGACACGGATGCGGGAGTTATTTACGGCGACTCCGACAATTTTGCGCTGCTGGTGCGCGGCACGGGCATGGGAGCTGCGGGAAGTGAGGGAGACACTTTGATGTACGTTGCAAAATCCAATGCCTCCGTCACGGTTTATCGGATTCCGCAGGGCGTAACAAGAATCGCGCCTTTGGCGTTGGCGTATGCCAACAATATAAAGGAATTGGTCATACCCGAAGGCGTGACAGTGCTTTACGGCGGTTCGGTCGCAAACATGGCGTCGCTCGAAAGCGTGACTCTTCCCGCTTCGCTGATAAGTCTCAAAGCGGGTATATCCGACAGTCCCGAGGACGGGGCGGACGAATATTTGCCTTTCGGCGAAAGCTACATGAATTTGGATATCGGAATTTTAAGCGGCTGTTACAGTCTTGTCAACGTAAATTTTGAAGAGCTGATAAACCTCGAAGCAATAGGCAGAAGGGCTTTTTCCAACAGCAAAGTGGAAGAAGTTTTTATCGGCTCCGAAGTGCGGTTCATAGATTACTCCGCGTTCAAAGGAGTGGCGGCAAGGTTTTCCGTTGACCCCGGCAACGAGTTATATTGCTCCGAAAACGGACACCTTTACGACAAAGCAAAGTCCGAATTGATAAAGGGCTTTTACAGGCAGGCAAAGGTGGAGGACATAGCCGACACGGTGGAATATATACGCACAAACAGTTTTTACTATGCTTACGGGCTTTCTGAGGTCGCAACGGAAATCATACTGCCCGAAAACGTGTTCATTGTGGAATACCAAGCGATTTATGCTTACGACATCGGCAAAGTATCTGTCGGCGGCGGTATAGAAATATTGGGCGAACGCTCTGTTTATGCCGATAACAGGGACGAAAATTGGGTGCCTTTGGCAAATTCCTTTGACGTCGAGTTCAGAGGCGGCAGCGCGCCGATTGTGTTATCCGAAGCCTTCTGCAAAGATACTTTGGGTACGATAACGGTGCCCGACGGTGCATACGAGACGTTTTACGCCGAATTCTCGTTTTTGGGTTTCTCCGACTATATAGACGCTACGGGACAGAGGACCGTGACCTACAACTTTGTCAACGGCAGCGGCGAAAGTCCCGAAGCGGTGACGGGCACGGCGGTAAAGAATATGCCCGTACCCGTATACGGTCAGTCGGGCGAAATGTATTTTCAGGGATGGTTCTCCAAGGACGGCTCAACAGACGGCGATTGGGGAGAAAAAGCCTCGTTCCCTTATTTCTACAAGGGAGAGGGAAACACGGCGACTCTTTACGCGCGGTGGGGCGATGAAAAATACGAGGACGGCACTTTTGCGTTTGCTTATACGATAGGTCTGGGCAGCGACGAAGAGCCTGAGGACGTCAATCGCTTCCGCATTTTCAACGGCGACGTGTTTTTGGTTTTTGACGTCGAGGAAACGGCGATATACGCCGTTTATGCGACTATTGAAATATCTGAAAAACATTTGTTGACTTTTGAAACCTATTATCTATACGGGGACGGAAGCATAGAAAACACCTACGGTTTTCTGTTTATGCAAGGCAGCACCGTCCTTATCAGGTTGGTTTACACCGACCTGCCCGAAGAGGGGATTACGGAGCACCTGTTTATGGTAAATACTTGGGCGTGAGCAAATTTGCGCTTGAACTTAGCGGCAATCCGCATCAAAAAAGGGAGCTAAAAAGCTCCCTTTTTTTAAGAGTCGTTATTTCAAAGCCTCGCTCACGGCAACCGCGCAGGCAACCGTCGCTCCCACCATGGGGTTGTTGCCCATGCCGATAAGTCCCATCATTTCCACGTGCGCGGGGACGGAGGAGGAGCCTGCAAACTGCGCGTCTCCGTGCATTCGTCCCATAGTGTCCGTCATGCCGTAGGAAGCGGGACCTGCCGCCACGTTGTCGGGATGAAGGGTGCGTCCCGTGCCTCCGCCGCTTGCGACGGAAAAATATTTCTTTCCGTTTTCGCCCGCCCATTTTTTGTAGGTACCCGCCACGGGGTGCTGGAAGCGCGTGGGGTTGGTGGAGTTTCCCGTTATTGAAACGTCTACCTTTTCATGCCGCATGATTGCCACGCCCTCGCTTACGTCGTCCGCGCCATAGCAGCGAACCTTTGCCTTTTCTCCGTTGGAAAACGCTGTTTCGTTTACGATTTTCAGTTCTCCCGTGCAGTAATCGTACTTTGTCTGCACGTAAGTAAAGCCGTTTATACGGGAGATGATGTACGCCGCGTCCTTTCCGAGACCGTTGAGAATGACGCGGAGAGGCTTTTTGCGCACTTTGTTGGCGGTGCGCGCTATGCCTATGGCGCCTTCGGCGGCGGCAAAGCTTTCGTGTCCCGCGAGGAAGGCAAAGCACTCCGTTTCCTCCGAGAGCAGCATTTTGCCGAGGTTGCCGTGGCCGAGACCCACCTGACGCTGGTCCGCCACGGAGCCGGAAATGCAGAACGCCTGCAACCCTATTCCTATGTCGGCGGCGGCGTCCGCTGCCGTCTTTGCGCCTTTTTCGAGCGCTATTGCGCAGCCGAGGGTATAAGCCCACACCGCGTTTTCAAAGGCAATCGGCTGAATGCCTTTTACTATGGAATCCACGTTTATGCCGTGCTGTTCGCAGACGGTTTTCGCCTGCTCTATGTTTTCGAGACCGTATTCGCGCAGCACGCCGTTAATTTTGTCTATTCTTCTTTCATAGCCTTCAAACAGAGCCATAAATCACAACCTCCTTTTATGCCTTTCGCGGATTGACGTAGCTGTCCGCTTCGTCGAATCTGCCGTAACGGGATTTGGCTTTTTTAAGCGCCTCGTCCGCGGATAAACCGTCGGTAATCAACTGCATCATTTTTCCGATATGCACGTATTCGTATCCTATGACCTCTCCGTCCTTCAACGCCATTTGAGTGATGTAGCCCTCGGACATATCTAGATATCTCACGCCTTTGAGATTGGTGGAATATATTGTGCCCACCTGACTGCGCAGCCCCTTTCCGAGGTCCTCGAGTCCCGCGCCCACGGGAAGTCCGTCATCGCTGAAAGCGGACTGCGTGCGTCCGTAAACGATTTGCAGAAAAAGCTCGCGCATTGCGACGTTTATCGCGTCGCACACAAGGTCGGTGTTCAATGCTTCGAGCAGTGTTTTTCCGGGCAGAATTTCTCCCGCCATGGCAGCCGAATGCGTCATGCCCGAGCAGCCGAGAGTTTCCACCAAGGCCTCCTCTATGACGCCGTTTTTGACGTTGAGCGTCAGCTTGCAGGCGCCTTGCTGAGGCGCGCAGCAGCCTACGCCGTGCGTCAAACCGCTTATATCCTTGATTTCTTTGGATTGTGTCCATTGCCCCTCCTGAGGTATGGGCGCAGGTCCGTGGTTGCAGCCTTTTTTTACGCAGCACATTTCTTTGACTTCGTGCGAATATTGCATTTGCCTTTCCTCCCGCATAAATTCCTGATTTTGCTTTGACTTATATGATAACATATTTGATATTTTTTTTCAAACGAATTGCAGCGTTTGTGGGACAAGCCTTGATTTTTTTATTATTGACGTATTTTGAAAAACGGAGTATAATTTTAAAATATGAAAACCGATTTGCATATTCACACAAATTGCTCGGACGGCAGCCTGTCTCCCGAACAAATAGTGGAAAGGGCTTGCGGGGCGGGGCTTGACGCCATAGCCGTCACCGACCACGACAACGCCAACGGCGTGGAGCGCGCTGTTCTTGCCGCACGCGGAAAGCCGCTTAAAGTCGTTGCGGGGATTGAGCTTTCCGCTTACGACAGGGATATGGAAACCCATGTTTTGGGGCTTGGCATAGACTACGCGGGCGAGCGCTTCAGGGAGTCCATGTCGAGGATTCAGGCGCTGCGTCACGAGCGCAACCGTCTGCTGCTGCAAAGGCTTGCGGAGCTGAATATCTTTGTTTCCTTCGACGAGCTTGAAAAGGCGTTTCCTTTTGAAGTGCACGGTCGCTCGCATATAGCGCGGATTATGGTTGAAAAGGGGTATGCCGCGGATTTCAAATCGGCGTTTTCCGAGTATCTTGCGCCCGAGGGCAAAGCTTACGTAAAATCAAGACGTCTTTCGGTGGAGCAGGCGATAGAGCTTTCCCACCGCTACGGCGGCAAGGCCGTGCTCGCGCATCCCGCAAAGCTGCGCATGAACGCCACTCAGGCGGAGGGCTTTGTGGCTTATCTCAAACGCGTGGGGCTTGACGGAATTGAAGCGGATTATTTTGCGCATACTAACGTCGAGCGAGATTTTTTCAGGTATCTGGCGGACAAGTACGGGCTTTTCGTGACGGGAGGAAGCGATTTTCACAACGCCGATTACGGCGTGAATCTCGGAGACAAATTTTTCCTGCCCGACGAAAAAACGCTTGCCGCGCTGGGACTTTGAGAGGTGGATATGCGTTTAAAAAGATTTAAAACAGGGTTGTTTGTGATTGCGCTCTCGCTGCTTTGTGCGGCGGGAGTTTTTACGTTAGAGACGGAGGGCGGCGCGTGCGCCGCGCAGACAGTGTCTTCTGCGTTTTCCGCAACGGACGGGGTTTTAAGACCTTGGGACGTTTCTTTCGAGATTGTCGTGTTTGACAAGCGTTTGGCTTACTCGCTGTCCGAGAATATCCAAGCTCTTTCGGAGGAGGAAAAAGAGGACAGGCTTGTATACCGCTCCGTCAGGCTGAAAAAGCGCTGGATAAAGCAGGCGGCCGATATGGGCTTCGACGAGGTCGAAGCGTGGTGTTATCTTCTGCCCGGGCTGAAAGAATTGGTCAAGCAGGCGGAAAGCGCATTGTACAAGCGGGCGCAGGACGCTTCGGTTAGCTTTGCGCCCGAGACCAAATCGCGGTTTGTTTACAAAAAGGAGGTTGCGGGCGCGGAGCTTGACAAAAAAGCCTTTGCGGAATCGCTGTCAAAGGCGGTTTCGGAGGGCGGTGCGATAACGGCGCGAGGCAAGACCGTGCTTCCCGAGGTGTCGTTGGAGCAGCTGAAACGGCAGACGACGTTGAAATGCAGGTTTTCTACCCGGTACGGCAACAGCACCGCCGCGAGAAAATCCAACGTCAAAAGAGCGTTGAAAGCCTTTCAGGGCATGACAGTGGAAAACGGCGAAAGAGTTTCCTTCAATGAGGCGGTAGGTCCGCGCACCAAACAGAACGGCTTTTTTGAAGCCAAAATCATTATGGACGGCAAGTACGTGCAGGGAGTGGGCGGCGGCGTATGTCAGGCTTCGACGACGCTGTTCAACGCTCTGATTATGTCGGGAGTCACCGTAAACAAGGTGCATCAGCATTCTTTGGCGTCTTCCTATGTGGCTCCGAGCTTCGACGCAATGGTGTCGTCGGTCAGCGACCTTGTGTTCACCAATGAAACGGGCGGCAGAATTTTTATCGCGGCTTACGGCACGGACAGCGAGGCAACGGTAGAAATTTACGGTCTGCCAAACGAGTACGAAATCAGGCGGCGCAGCGTGGAAATTGCGCGCAAGCCTTTTTCGACGCGCACAATAGAGGACAGGGAGGGCAGGTACGCCGACAAGGTTGTTTTCGATACCGATACGTTTGTTTTGTCCAACGGCGCCGACGGATTGACCTCCGAGGGGTGGCTGGATTATTATCAGGGCGGAAAGCTTGTCAAATCGAGAAAAATCAGAACCAACACTTATCTCCCCACCGAAAGAGTGGTGGTCAAGGGCGTAAAAGCCCGTCCGCAGGAGGGAGAGGAGAGCGGCGCGGGCGGCGACACTCCCGCACAGCCTTAAAAGGAGGAAAATCAAAGTACGACGGCGGATTAAAAACATACAAGGCTGCGCAAACAGTTGAAAAAAATGCGCGGTTGCTGTAAAATAAGACGCAACAGGAGTTTTTATGGCAGACAAACCCGCACGCGACGTCAATGTAAACGCGGTTCCGCAGAATCTTGAAGCGGAGCAGTGTCTTTTGGGCTGTATACTTTTGGACGACAATCTCGCTCAGGAGCTTGTGCCCACTCTAAAAGCGGAGGATTTTTATGCCCCGTCGCACAGAATTTTGCTGTCGGCAATGCAGAAGGTTTTGAACGAGAGCAAACCGATAGATTTCGTTACCGTCGCGGACGCTTTGGACAGAAGCGGGCAGCTGGCTGCCGCAGGCGGCATAAATTATCTCACCACGTTAAACACCGTCGTGCCAAGCTCTGCAAACTACCGAGTCTATCTTAAAATCGTGGAGCGCAATTCCGTGCTGCGCGCGTTGATAAGGGCGGGCACAAGCATAATAGAGGAATGCAGAAATTCTGACGACGAGGAGAGAAGCGTAGCCTTTGCTGAAAAGGCGGTATACGACATAAGCGATAAAAAGCAGAGCGGCGACCTTACGCCTGTCGGAGAGTCTACGGGCGAGGTGTTGACGATATTTGACGAGCTATACAAAAATCAGGGGGCTTTCAAGGGGATTCCCACCGGCTTCAAGCTTTTTGACAGCAAGACCAACGGATTGCACGGCGGCGACCTGATCGTGCTTGCGGCGCGTCCCGGCTGCGGAAAAAGCTCGCTTGCGCTCAACATGGTGGAAAGCGCGGCGAAAAACAGAAAAAGCTGCGCGATTTTTTCGTTGGAAATGCCCAAGGTTCAGCTTGCGCAGAGACTGCTGTGTTCCATGGCAAGCGTAAGCATGACGCGCGCAAAGACAGGCAAACTGACGAGTCGGGATTTTGCCGAGCTGTGGAAAGCCAACGAGGCAATAAGCCGGATGAAAATTTTTATCGACGACTCGTCTCTCATTACTCCGGCTCAGATTTTGTCAAAGTGCAGGCGTCTCAAAAACAGAGAGGGACTTGATTTCATCGTTATCGACTACATACAGCTTATGGAAGGCGGCGACAGGTCGGAAAACCGTCAGCAGGAAATCAGCAAGATTACGAGGACGCTTAAAATCATAGCCAAAGAGCTCGACGTGCCTATATTGGCGTTGAGTCAGATGTCGCGGCTCGTGGAGCGGCGCGACGACAAGGAGCCTCAGCTGTCCGACCTGAGAGAATCGGGCGCTATCGAGCAGGACGCGGATATGGTGCTGTTCATCAACAAAAACAAGGAAGCCGAGGGGGAAGCCGTGCAGCCCGTGGAGCTCATTATCGCAAAGCACAGAAACGGCGAGACGGGCAAGCTGACTCTCAATTGGATAGGCGAGTACGTCAGATTCACCGACCCCGACACGTTTGTGAGAACGGAGGACGGTCGGGAGACGTCGGAGGAAAACGCGAGGCGGGAGCAACGCGATTTGGAGCGTCTTGCCGCGGACGCGCCGCTGCCCGACTTCGACGACGCGCCGCCGGAGGAAGCCGACGGTTTGAGCGAAACGGATTTTAACGAATAGTCGCGGGGAAGGAAATGGAAGCAAAAAATTTTATCGAAGAGATTATCAACAAAGACCTCGAAAGCGGAAAAATAAGCTGCGTCAAAACACGGTTTCCGCCCGAGCCCAACGGTTATCTGCACATAGGACACGCCAAAGCCCTGTGCGTCAATTTCGGGCTTAAACAAAAATACGGCGGCACCTGCAATCTGCGTTACGACGACACCAATCCCGTCAAGGAGGACGAGGAGTACGTCAACGCGATTGAAGAGGACATAAGGTGGCTGGGCTTCGAGTGGGACGAAAAGCTGTTTGCAAGCGATTATTTCGACAGGATGTTCGAGTGCGCCGTCGGGCTAATCAAGAAAGGTTTGGCTTACGTATGCGACCTTTCAGCCGAACAAATCAGAGAAACAAGAGGCACTCTTACGTCGCCCGGGCGGAACAGTCCTTTCAGAAACAGGTCGGTCGAAGAAAACCTCGATTTGTTCATGAGAATGAAGGCGGGCGAATTTGCCGACGGCGAAAAGGTGCTCCGCGCAAAAATCGACATGGCGTCAAGCAATCTCAATATGCGCGACCCCGTCATATACCGCGTCGTGCACGCAAGACACCACAACACGGGCGACAAGTGGTGCGTTTATCCGATGTACGACTTTGCGCATCCCATCGAGGACGCTTTGGAGGGCATAACCCACTCCGTCTGCACGCTTGAATTCGAGGATCACAGACCGCTTTACGACTGGGTGGTGGAAAACTGCGGCTTTGAAAAAAGACCGAGACAGATAGAGTTCGCGCGGCTGAATATAACCAACACCATTATGTCCAAGCGCTTTCTCAAACGACTTGTGGACGAGAAAATAGTGGACGGATGGGACGACCCGCGTATGCCTACGCTTTGCGGTATGCGCAGACGCGGTTATCCGCCCGAGGCAATCAGGGACTTTTGCGAGCGGATTGGCGTGGCGAAGTCCAACAGCGAGGTGGAAAGCGGTTATCTCGACGCTTGCGTGAGGGATTTTCTCAACAAAAACGCCGACAGGGTAATGGCAGTTTTCAACCCCGTCAAGGTCGTGCTCACCAATTTCGGCAAAAGGACGGAATTTGCCGAGGTCGAAAACAATCCAAATGCGGAAACCATAACTACGCGCAAGGTAAGCTTTTCAAACGAGCTGTACATAGACGGCAGCGACTTTGAAAGCAATCCTCCTCCCAAGTATCACAGGCTGAAACCCGACGGGTACGTTAGGCTCAAAGGCGCGTATATCATACATTGCGACAGAGTGGAATACAATAGCGACGGCACGGTAAAAACCGTGTTCGCCTCCGTCGTAGACAACAGCAGAAGCGGAAGCGACGAAAGCGGTATGAAGGTCAAGGGCGTTATACAGTGGGTAAACGCCGCAGACTGCGTGCCTGTCAAGGCTTATCGGTTCAAATCGCTGCTCAACCCTCCCGAAAACGGGGAAACGGATTTTACCGAGCGCCTCAACCGCGACAGCAGAACGGAAATAAACGGCTTCGGCGAGAGCCTTTTGAAGGACGCGAAACGTCCCGACAGGTTTCAGTTCATGCGCATAGGCTACTTCTGCATCGACCTTGACCACACGAGCGAGCACCCCGTGTTCAACCGCGCAGTCGGGCTGAAGGATAGTTTTAAGATGTGATTTTGCGGGCTTTGGGCGGAGAGTATCTGCCCCAAGTCTTGACACACGTGTTAATACGTGTTAAAATACTATATACCAAGGGGGCTTTATGAACAAAAGGGAGCTTGTAAAGCTGCTTAAGCAAAACGGCTGGGTAATAACGCCCGGCAGCAGGCATGATTTGGCAGTGAACCCGTCCCGACCGGGCGTAAAGCTTACCATTCCAAGGCATACCGAGCCGAACAAATATACCATAGAGGGCATAT
>OHDN01001672.1_pt1 | contig 10876 bp, 12 predicted proteins | sample 1566971 | NCBI WGS metagenome assembly OHDN01 (sample SAMEA3879538, study PRJEB24766) | human gut metagenome | biome: human-associated habitat; feature: feces | place: USA | collected 1985/1987
ATAGACGCATAGCTGAGTTATATTGAAAAGCCGTTCAGCTGTCCTTTTTCGAAGCCGCACACCTGTAAACTATCGGCAAGCCCGTATTTCCGCCTATAACGACCGTATCTCCCACTTCAATCTTGTCATAGTCATTGTCATAACAGCAGACGTACTCAAAAATCTCGCCGTTGATATCGACCGAGCAGAAATAATAGCTTCGTATATTGTAAAAAAGGTGCTGTTTGCGGTTGGACGAGCCGATGCAGTCGGTCTGTTCATAGGGCAGAACGTGAAGCTTCTTTTTGGCATTTTCTTTCGCCCAGCGCTCCTTTTTCTCGGTCACGACAGCATAGCAGGCGGTGACGTTCTGCTTTTTCAGCTCTCTTTTCAGCACCCACAAAAGCATAAGCACAAGAATACAGCATGCGGGGAGCGTTTCTCTGCTGTATAACAGAGAATATACCGCACCTGCGCCGAAAATTGCGATAAGCACGATGTTTTCCGCAAGGCTTTCCCTGCATCGGGTCTTTTTGTTTATCATTTTTATATCCTCATCGCAGACCTGCGAAGTGTTCTTCAGATATTCGTTTTCAATGTCGGAGCAATTGAGCTGTCGCATAGCCGTCAAGCCTTTCTGTCGATTATATTCATAGCTTTTATCCCATTATAAACCAAGAAATGCACTTCGTCAAGGGGATTTTAATGCGTAATGCGTAATTCGTAATGCGTAATTATATTGTTCCGAAAATTCACGGGCAAAGCCGTAATTTTGTATTGCGACGGGAGAATTGTTTCGTATATTTTGATGCACATTAAGAACCTTGTTTTCTCCGGATAAAACCATTGAATACAGGGTTCTTTAGTTTTGGTAAGAAAAAAATGCCTAAAATACGGGGTCTTAATGCGAATTCCATATCCGACCATTTCGGCATAACCATTCATATTACGTTGAAGTGAAAATTCACTTACTTCGTTCGAGTATTTTGCTTCAAGGATAGATTTTGGAAAAACAGAATAGCGCAATTCACATTTTATAGATTTACGGAACTGATTTCTCACGTTCTGTTTAACTTTTTAAATGTGAATTGCGCCTTTTGATTTGATACTGATCACACTAATGCAACAGAACTTTTAGCCGTAGTTTAAGGTGTTTCGCTTCTGCGGAAGCGACAAGGGACGCTGTTCGGTGAACTCTCCTCTGCACATCTATTAACGGTACCGAGCAGTAAAGTTAACAGCTCGACGTAAAGTGTATACGAACTTTCTGCAGGGGTTCCCTGTCCGGTGGACTCTCCTCTGCGCATCTATTAACGGTACCGAGCAGTAAAGTTAACAGCCCGACTAAAGTGTATACGAACTTCCTGCAGGGGTTCCCTGCCCCCGCAAGCTGTGCTTAGCTTGACCGGCATTTGGCTTCACTATTTTGGGGAATATTTGTTTATTCCCACTTTTTCAATGTCTTTTGCATATAAGACCTTATATCAAAGCCGTAGATCTCATTCAGCTTTTCCGAACGGCATACATTCTCCGACGAATCGAGTATTTTCGTCCTGCCCTCGTTCATCACCATTATCCTGTCCGAAAGCTCGGCGGCAAGGTTGAGGTCATGGAAAACACCTACAACGCTTTTTCCGTCTGCCGCCCAGGCTTTGAGCATTTCGATAAGCTCTATCTGACGTTTCAGGTCGAGGTGGTTCGCAGGCTCGTCAAGGAAGATTATCTTCGGTTCTTGTGCAAACGCTCTTGCAAGAAGAACTCGCTGAAGCTGACCGCCCGAAAGTTCGGTTATAACGCTGTCTGCGATGGGGAGAGTATCTGTTTTTTTCATATACTCCTCTGCGGCGGCTTCATCGGCTTTATCCGAGCCGAAGCCTTTGCTTTTGGCGTATCTTCCGAGTGCTACAGTTTCACGGACGGTAAAAGCGCTGTACTCGCCGCCTGCGCCCGTCTGTGAAAGAAGTGCGGCATTCGCCGAAAGCTCCTCACGGGACATTGAGCGTATCTCTTTTCCGCCGATGAGCGCACTGCCTGACTTATAGGGGATAATTCCGCACAAAGCACGCAGGAGCGTTGTTTTTCCACAGCCGTTCGGCCCCGTTATTGAAAGTATCTCTCCGTCTTTTACTGAAAAGCTCACATTTTTTACAATAGTATCATTTCCATATCCGCAGGAAAGTTCTTTTACTTCGAGCATAGCTTCACTTTCTCCTTTTAAAGAAAACCGCTGCGAAAAACGGCGCGCCGATGAGCGAGGTTATGACCCCGACAGGGAGCTCGTTCGGGACTGCGAGCGTTCTCGCCGCAACATCGCATATCGTCATAAATGCACCGCCGACAAGTGCTGTCATCGGCAGGAGGAGCTTATGCTTCGGACCGAAGATTTTCCTTGTGATATGCGGAGCGATAAGGTCAACAAATCCGATAACTCCTGCGAAAGCGACAGCCGTTCCCGAAAGCACGGACGCAAGCACGAGCAGTATCGTCTTGGCGGCAGAGGTGTTCACGCCTATCGACATCGCCTGTTCATCGCCGAACGTCAGCAGGTCGAGCTGCTTTGAGTTAATCATAAATACGGTGAAGCATACCGCAAAAACTGCGAGCAGAAACGCCGAATATCCGAAGCCTCTTCCTGCAAAGCTGCCGTTCTGCCACTTGATGAGCTGGCGGTATCTTTCGTCCGAAAATGTCGCCATAAGGCTTACCCAAGCACTTATGAAAAGCGAAAGCACCATTCCCGTGAGGACTACCGTGCTGCTTTGCAGGCTTCGGTCGAGCCGCCGTGCGAAGGCTACCATTATAAACATCGTTGCAACTGCAAATACCGCACCGCCTGCTGCTGTCGAGTAGCTGCCGAAAAGCGAAAAACCCGTGACAATGACAAGGCTCGCACCGAGTGATGCGCCGCTTGAAGTTCCGAGCGTGAAAGGGGAGGCGAGGGGATTGCGGAGAACCGACTGGACAGCTGCACCGCTGACGGAAAAAGCCGCCCCGACAATAAAGCTGAGAACCACCCTCGGAAGTCTTATCCCTGCGATTATGCTCACTTCGCCCTCGGTGACATCGCTCGGGAGCGGAACGCCGAAGAACGCATTTTTTATTGCCGCAAAAATATGAAGCGGTGATACCGTGACGCTTCCCACGCATATTCCAATGACAAGGGAAGCGAATGCACAGAGTATCACCGCCGTTATTTTTGCTGTTAAGTTAAGGCGTTTCACCCTGCGTTAAGCTGCAAGGTCAGCTGCGGAACTGCAGGCTGTAACGTTTGCATTTTCGCCGTAAACGTCGGGGTAAATTGCAGATGCGATCTCGTTGATGCCGTCAACAACGTGCTGAGATGCACGGCTCGTTTCGTTTGCGCCTACCTGATAAACCTCGCCGTTCTTTACAGCTGTGAGAACGTCCCAACCCTCTCTTGCTGTGATCTCGTTGAAGTCGTAGCCGTCATAAGCAACGCTTGTGAGGATAACATCGGGGTCAGCTGCGATAACAGTTTCATCGGAGTTGGATATCCAGCCCTCTTCGCCGCCGTAGATATTCTCTGCGCCGACAAGCTCGATGATCTCGTTGAGGAATGTGCCGCTGCCTGTTGTGTAAAGGTAAGGAGCTGCGCTTATTTCAAAGTAAACGGACTTCTTTTCGGTGATATTTGCAGCCTTTGCGGAAATATCGCTGATGCAGCTGTCGATAGTGCCGATGAGTTCATCGCCCTTGTCGGAAGTGCGTGTGTATGCTGCGAGAAAAGTGATGTCGTCCTTGATGCCGTCAAGAGAAACTGCAGACGGAATGTAAACTACGTTTGTGCCTGCTGCCTTGAGTTCAGCATAAGGATCGGTGTCGCCGTTGTCGGAAATGCCGTTGATGATGATAACATCGGGAGCAAGGGCAACGAGTTCTTCTGTGTTGAGGTTGTAGAAATCAAGTGTGCATACAGCAGGATCGATGCCCTCAACGTCAGCGGAATACTTGTCTGCTGCGATGATCTTGTCAGCAAGTCCAAGTCCTGCGAGAATTTCCGTTACGGACGGAGCTGCGGAAATGATAGTGTTGATCTCTGCGGGAACTTCAACAAGGTTGCCCTCGCGGTCGATAACGCTGTCAGCATCGGCAGCTTTGGCTGTTGTTTCTTCTGTTTCAACTTCTGTTTCGTTTACAACGGTTTCAGCCTCTGTGATCTCGGAGGTCGTGATCTCTCCGCCGTCGGGGGTGGAGTTTGCATTTCCGCAGGCTGTCATCGAAACGGCAAGAATACCTGCAATTGCGAGGGATAAGAGCTTTGACTTTTTCATTTAGAACTTCCTTCCTTGGTAAGCACAGCTTAAAATGTGCTTATATCGTAAATATTGATTTTTTAACGTTAAGAGTATAGCACCGTTTCGCGGCTTTGTCAATAAAATACAGAACGAATTAAGCAAAATTTAAGATTTTTAAGAATTTTTAGTGCTTTAGGGGTTTTATTTTGTAAAAAAGTATGCTATAATATTTTTATCTGTTTATAAAGTTATAAAGGAATGCGAATTTTTGAAAGGACGAACCGCAGATGTCACGAACCAATAAGAAATTTTCCGCCTTTTCCGTTGCGGAGATAATATTGATAATACTTTTCATTGCCGTTATCGCAGCAATGATATTCATAGGTGTTGTTTTTCACAAGGACAACACTGCCACAAGCATTTTCGGCTACTGTTTTTACCGAACAAAAGCCGTAAATATGGAAACGAGCATACCGCAGGGAACGATAATCGTTGCCAAGGAGTCGGAGAACGATTCCATCGAAGCAGGCAGCGTTATCCTCTGTAAGATCGGCGAATATACTGTCCTGACACGTGTTACCGAAGTGCAGGACGATGCATACATAGTTAAATTTGACGTTGCACCCGATAACGAAACCTTCCGCGTGGAAAAATCCGCTGTTATTGCAAAGGCTGTATGGCAGCTCGAAGCGTTCGGAAAGTTCATCGACTTCGCCACAAGCACGGTCGGAATAATCATCGTGCTTATAATCCCGCTTACTATTATAATAGCAGTTCAGGTAGTCCGCATAAACAGGCTCAAAGCGCTTGAACGTGAAGCCTCTTCACTCGATGATATCGATGATGTTATAAATTCGCGCAGAAAGGAAGAAGCTCCTGCCGTAACCTTTACAAAGCCGAAGCTTAGCGATGAAGCGCCCGAACCCCGCCGTCCGGAAAGAAGCGAGGGATCTCCGCTCGTTGTAAGACGTCCGAGAAGCCGTGATTTCGATTTTGATGAGGACGATCTGCGCCCGAAGTCGCGCCTTACCGTTGACAGCAACGGCAGAGCCGATTTCGTTGCCGAAGAAAAAGAACCCGTCCGTATCCCCGAGAACGAAACGCCGAATGAACGCCTTGAACGCATCAGCGGCATTGCAAAGCACACATCTCCCGTCAGCGCATCTGCGAAAGCTTCATCGGGCAGCGAACCTGCTTATGCCGCCGCTCCCACAAGGATAACCGCAGATGCAGTGCGCAGCTCCGAGGGCGAACGTGTTGTTTTCACTCCTCACGTCAGCAATGTTATCCCCGACAGCCTTGCAAATATTCAGGAAGAAGCTGCCGCAAAATCGGGATTTGACGAAAGCGTGAAGAATTACTTCGAGAAAAACGACAAGCCGACTGTTTCCGCAGAGGAAAAGCCTGCTGCCGAAGCAGTTTCCACTATCCCCGAAAACGCAGTAGTTCCGAAAGAAAATATCGCTCCCGTAAGAAAGAAAAAGAGCAGCAAAACGCTCGAAGAGCTTATGAGCATCATTGATGCCGAGGAAACAAAGCTGAAAAAATAACTGGGAGCATTGGATAGAAATGGTCTTTTCAAACCTTATATTTATATATGTTTTTCTGCCGCTCTGCCTTGTGTTTTACTATTCGGCGAGGTCGGCAAAGCTGCGAAACCTTGTGCTTGCACTGTTTTCGCTCGCATTTTATGCATGGGGAGAACCCGTGTGGGTGCTGCTGCTCATTTTCAGCGCAGCCGTTGACTATTTTAATGGGCTTTTTATCGAAAAATGCCGCGTGCGAAAAAAAGGGCATCCCGTGCTTGGCGTGGTTTTCTCGCTTGTTGTGAACCTTGGCATACTTTTCGTGTTCAAATACAGCGCATTTTTTATTCATCAGATAAATCTTCTGACGGGACTTTCGCTGCGTGAGCCGACGTTTTCTCTCCCGATAGGAATTTCATTCTATACGTTCCAGACTATCTCCTATACGGTCGATGTTTACCGCGGAAAAGTCAAGGCTCAACATTCATTCCTGAGCTTTTTGCTCTATGTTTCGATGTTCTTCCAGCTCGTTGCAGGTCCTATTGTCCGATATGAAAGCGTTGCGGCTGAGATAGACGAGCGCAGAACGACCGCAGAGGACTTCAACTCTGGACTTATCCGCTTTATATGCGGACTTGGAAAGAAAGTTATCATCGCAAACACGGTCGGTCAGCTTGCCGCAAATTCGCTTGCATTTGAGAAAGCTCCTACCTCGGTCGCAGCCGCTTGGTTCGGCGTTGCAATGTTCACGCTGCAAATTTACTTTGATTTTTCAGGCTATTCCGATATGGCGATAGGTCTTGGAAAAATGTTCGGTTTTCATTTCCCCGAAAATTTCAACTACCCGTATATTTCACGCTCGGCAACGGAGTTCTGGCGAAGATGGCATATCTCGCTCGGCTCGTTCTTCCGTGACTATGTTTACATTCCGCTCGGCGGAAACCGCAAGCATCAGATACTTAACCTCGCAATAGTATGGTTTCTCACGGGACTCTGGCACGGCGCAAGCTGGAACTTCATTATATGGGGTATGGGCTTCGGTGTGCTGATAATCCTCGAAAAGCTTTTTATGCTGAAGTTTCTTGACAAGCTGCCGAAATTCTTTTCACATATCTATGCGCTTTTCTTCATACTTATCGGCTGGGCAGTGTTCTATTTTACCGACCTCGGTCAGCTCGGCTCCTGCCTCGGCGCAATGTTCGGCTCAGGCGGTATACCTCTTTATGATGAAGTCACGAAGTCGGCACTTCTGAGCAACCTCTACCTTATTATCGCGGCGGCAGTGCTTTCAATGCCAATTTCACGCCTGCTCGATGAGGAAGTTCGGCACATCGAGCGCAAGTCGGGCGGAGTATTCGCCGTTTCAAGTGTTATCCGAACGGTGCTTTGTATCGCACTGCTCGCCGTTTCGTCGGTAATGCTTGTCGGTCAGACCTATAACCCGTTCCTCTATTTCAGATTCTGACGTTTTTATGACGGATCAACAAAGCTTTTGGCAAATTGACAAAATTATACGGAGGTCATCATTATGAAGAAGATCATCATTTTTACATCTGCCATACTTATTATGCTTTGCTGTCTTTGTTCCTGCGGCAATGCTGCGAAAAATGCGGATATAACCTCGGAATGGAAGATAGAGCAGATGACGGTCAACGGAAAAACTGTGTCCGGCGCATCGCTGCAGCTCGACTCCAATGGACCGAAATTTTTCTGCAAAGACGGGAAGAATGTGACTTTTACGCTGAACGGCAAAACGCATAATGGAACTGTCACAGAAAACAACGGAGTATATCTTATTGCTTTCGATGATTCGGCAAAGGAGATGGAGGCAAGGATCGAGAACGGCAGACTTGTCATGAAAATTAAGGATTCCGATACGATAGAGCTTATTTTTAAGCTGAAATGAGTTTTCGCATATATTTTTACTCAAAAAGGATAATCGCAAATGAGTTCAAAAGACAAAGGGTCTTCGCTCGAAAAGAGAATAGAAGCCGCAAAGGTTTACAAGAAGAACGTTAAGCTTTACAATAAAATAAGCATCGCGGTGATACTCGGCGTGATCGCAGTAACAGCAGTATTGCTCGCTGTCCTGCCTCGTCCGAAAACCTCCGAACTGGAAAAGCGTGAGCTTGCGCCCATGCCCGAATTTTCGGCTAAAGCGCTGTTCAGCGGCGAATATTTCAGCGGCATCGCGGAGCATTTTTCCGATACTGTTCCGTTCCGTGAACAGCTTGTTGTGCTGAATTCGCGCATGAAAAAAGCAATGGGAATAAGCTCTCCGACTTTCTACGGTGCGGTCGATATCGTTGCCGATGATGAGGGCAATTCGCTTGAAGAAACTCCCGTCCAAAACGAGCCTGTGCAGACAGAACCTGATGTTCAGCCGACAGTACCTGCTGCTGATAATGTGCCACAGGAAAATGAGAATGCGGTAACGGAAACCTCTGCCGTTCCCGAAAAGACCGAATCGGAAACAACCGGGATTGCCGACTTCTCAAATAACGGCATCGTCGTTGACGGCGTAAAAATGTACGGCGAGGATGCAGGCGTTATGCTCTTCGGCGGAAACAAAAAGCAGGGCGCGCGTTATGCCGATATAATCAATAAGTATAAGGCTTCGCTCGGCAATGTCAATGTCTACAATATGGTAGTCCCGACTTCGGTCGAGTTCTATCTCCCGAAAAAATACAGCAAATATTCTTCCTCGGAAAAAGAATCGATAGACTATATCTATAGCTGCCTTTCGCCCGATGTTACCCCGATAGACGCTTATTCCAAGCTTGAAGAGCATACCGACGAGTATATCTACCTGCGGACAGATCACCACTGGTCGCCGCTCGGCGCATACTATGCTTATACAGCTTTCTGCGAAGCACTCGGAATGGAATATCACCCTATCACGGACTATACCGAAAAGGTCAAGGAAGGCTTTGTCGGCTCGCTCTATGGCTATACGAATGATATCACCCTCGCCAATGCCCCCGAGCAGTTCCATTACTTCCTGCCGCCCGATGTGACCTACTCCGTCCAGACCTACTATTATGATACGCTTGCACCGAAAAACGGCGGCGCACTTTTCCATGAGTATGTCGAGGGCGCAAACTGCTACGGAATGTTCCTCGGCGCGGACGCTATCCATACGAAGATAACAACAAGCACCCAAAATGGCAGGAAGATAGTCGTTTTCAAGGAGTCCTACGGCAATGCCTTTGTGCCGTTCCTCGTCAATAATTTTGAGGAGATCTACGTTATCGATATCCGCTATTTCGGCACGAACGCAGTCAACTATATCAGGAAAATAGGTGCGACCGACGTTCTCTTCATCGATAACTGCTTCGCCGCAAACACTTCTTCTCTGATAAAGCATATCGAAGACCTCTACAGCTCACCGACAGGCTCGGTAGTCACGACCGTTACGAAAACCGAAACAACTCTGAGCGAAACCACAGCTTCGGGCGGCAAAAAGAAAAAAGACAAGAAAACCACCGAGCAGACCACCGATGAGAAGAAAACCACTGCTCAGAAAGATAAACAGACGGCTGTAACGACCGCTCCGCCGAAAACGGAAACGGAGAGCGTTACGGCAACGGCGGCGGGTTAATGCGTAATGCGTAATTCGTAATGCGTAATTATTTTGCTCCGTTATTTTTTTAAATTGCACACTAAATTTGCGTTTGAATTTCTTATACAAACCGACCCCCGAGAAAATATTCTTTCTCGGGGATTTTTGTTGTCCAAATGAAAATGAATTTTACAATATGTAAAATATACTTGACAAACTGTAAAATATATGCTATTATAAATCTGTCGGAGGTGATAGGGTGGCAAAGAATCTTAAACTCAAATCCGCAAGGGCGGCTCTCGATATGTCACAGCAGACGCTTGCCGAGAAATCGGGCGTTTCAAGGCAGACCATAAACGCGATCGAAAAGGGCGACTACAACCCTACGCTTAATCTTTGTATAGATATCTGCAAAGCATTGGGGAAAACACTTGACGAGATCTTCTGGGAGGGTGACTGATATGAAAGAAACTAAAAAGGAAAGAAATTATGTGACTGTTTTCAGCGACTACGGGTTGGACGAGCGACAGCGGAGCAAAAGCGAAAATATCGGTTTCCGATGCTTTCGTGAGCTCTATATCACTTCGCTCATAATGACGGTCGTGTGGTACGTTATAAGCTGTGTTGTTGATACAACTATTCCTATCGTGATAGTCGCAGGCAGCTATTTTGCGGCGGCGATAGTCTGCTACTGCATATACGCTCTCCGTGCAGCGAAAGCGGGCGTTATCAACGGGATCACGGCTTTTTCATTCTCAACGGGAAGTCTTGCAAAAGCAATTTTGACGGCTTTGCTTGCTATTGTTTTCGGTTTGGGTGCAGGTCATCTTATCTCCGCTTCGGACAAAATGACGGATTGCATTGTTCTTGCCGTGCTGTGTGCAATGATTTCCGCAGAAAATTTCGTGCTTTACTTCTGCGGATTGAAAAACAACAAGGTGCTTGATGAACAGAACGAGGAGGAAGAATAATGGCTAACGATAAAAACGCATTATCGGGAACTATCTTTGACGAGGCAGGCTATGACGAAATGCAGAAGTCCGAAAATCACGAGATAGGCTGCAGACTTTTTAAAGCAATGTTTTTTGTTGTGCTGGCTGCAGCGCTTATATTGACGATGGTTTGCGGCAATGCCAACGATCTTTGGGGCATGGCAGTTTCACTTGCATTATTTGCCGTTGTTTTTGTATTTTATATCATATATGCCTATATGACTGCTAAAAAGGGAATAATGAACACCAAATTTGCAAAAGGCTGGTCGGCAAAGTGGATTATACCTACTTATATAGTTCTGGAAGTTGTAGTAATTACCCGAATTTTTCATTCGGAGCATGAATTGAGTGATATTGCCCTTATTATCCAGTGGCAGATAATCATTATCAGCTGTATTTCAATGTCGCTTTGTGCAATGAAAAACAACCGTGTTCTGAAAGCACAGCTTGAAGATAATGAAGCGGACGAATGAAAAGCTCCCCTATAATATTATAATAAATCAGCATAAATTGTGATTATGAACAATTTATGCTGATTTTTTACTGTTTAATGTAGAAGAA
>OHDN01001674.1_pt1 | contig 10840 bp, 6 predicted proteins | sample 1566971 | NCBI WGS metagenome assembly OHDN01 (sample SAMEA3879538, study PRJEB24766) | human gut metagenome | biome: human-associated habitat; feature: feces | place: USA | collected 1985/1987
ATAGAATATTACCCTCTTTTAATCTATTGTGTATAAAGGATTTTTCAAGGGTACTTTTTTGTAATCTTTCAACAGCCTTTTCAGCCTTGCTATAATACTTGTCATAGACTTTCAGTACAGTCATATCCCAATCTTTTAAAGTCTTTGTATTGGATATTGCTTTTCTACACTTTGCCATAGTAGTAAGCCCCTTTTCCATTTCATCTAAGGGATGAGGCTTTAAAATAGATGCGGCTCTTACCATTGGTTGGCTGTCTATTCGGCTCAAGGCATACTGCATACTACCTATGGTTTCAATAGCTTTTACAACTTGAGCATTATTAAGGAAGTCCAGTTCGTTGGCTCCCTTAAAAGGCGAAAGGATATACACATCACTATCTCTCTCTACATAAGGTAATCCACTTTTTGCCGGTAAATATCTGTCAAAAGCCCTAAAACCTTTTGTCCATAATTGTTCCTTTAATCTGTAAATTTCCATTATTCTGTTGGTATTGACCCTTGCCTTGCAAATGCTGTAAGTGCCCTTGTCAGTATGAACAATATAAAAATATTTGCAACGCACTATATTCTTAGGGCATATTCCAAAATCATAGACAGCAGAATATATTTCGGGATACATATTGTCACTTCCTTAAATAATATTTATCCCTTAATATTATGACAAATACAATAAAAAAAGAACCTATCAAATGATAGGCTCTCTAAATTAGTCTAAATTTATATCTGTAGCATCGCCACTAAGCATTTTGTCAGCTTCCTCTACTGTAATTGGCACAACAGAGAATGGGTGTGTAATACTTGCAGTCTTTGTTTCGCCGTCCCACTTAATACCAACAAATTCTACACTTTCGATAGCTCTTAAAGGCAACATAAATCTGCCCTCAATAATCTGCTGAGGTACTTCTGTTTCTATTTTCTTATCATTGTATGTAAAATAGTTTTCTCCTGCTGTAAACTTTAAAACATCACTACCCTTTTTGAGAGTAGCAGTCTTTGTTTCAGCATCATATTCAGCAGTATATCCCATTTTTTCAAACACGCCACGAACAGGCACAAGAGTTCTATTATCTACAATAACGCCCTTTTGTTCTACTGGGGTTTTATCCACAACAACATTTACCTCTGTTGCTGCGAAAGCATTTACACTAAGAGCCATAACAGCCATAAAAACAGCCAATAACTTTTTCATATTATACCTCCTAATTTATCTTTCCGATTCAATATTAATATAAGAAAAGAGCCTAAATAAATTAGGCTCTTTATTAAAGTTTCATCAAAATTCAATTTATTAGAATTCGATAGATGTATACTTGTTTGTAGTGTTGAACTTAGTAAGGTTTACACCTGCACTTGTAGAAACTACATTTTCGCTATCAAAGGAAGCGATTTTAATTTCTGGTTTTTCGTACTTTTTCATTATCAATCTACCTCCTTATATTATTTAGCTATTGTACCATCAACTGTAGTGTAGCTAGTTACTGTACCGTCCATAGTAAGGTTGATTGAACCAATCTTCTTGTCAGTAGAAGTAGTTGCACCAGCTTCATCAGCAGTAGTAGTTGCATAAATATCAACATCAATAGCATTAGTTGCACCAGTTGCAGAGTTAACTCTTACTGGGAATTCATAAGTTGTAGTACCATCAGCATGTACACAAGCTGTAATTTCCTGCTTAGTAGAACCTACCTGAGCATATAAGCCCTGTACCCAGTTACCTGCTGGAAGTGCATCAGCATCAAGAACAACCTTGAAAGCACCCTGAGTAGCGTTAAGCTTTTCAACAGAAGTAGTAGGAACTGTGTTGATTGCATCAACATAAGTATCAGTACCTGCACCATTTACAGTGAAGAGGTCAACGTTTAAATCATCAGCAGCTACATCTTTATTTACCTTAAATAATACATATAATTCTGGTTCTGTAGCAGAGAAAGCATAACCATCAATACTACCAGCTACCCATGAGAAGTTAATTCTATTACTTTCACCTGCTGCCTTGTTTACTACTGTGTAAGTACCCTGAACAGTTTTCTTGTTACCTCTACCTGTAGTGAAAACATTCTTAACTACATAATCTGTTGTAGCAGTAGAGTCTCTCTGAATAGCTGTATCATCATTGTTACTTAACGCAATAAGGTTATTATACTGGCCATCTGATAAATCACTATCAACAACACCTGCTGTAAGGTAATCTTCATCATATGAAAGACTTGCAACAAAACCTATTGACTTATCCCCACCTGAAACTACATCAACTGGAAGAGCAATAACTGAACCTGCACTTAACTCTCCATCAACAGCACTACCTGTTGCTGCATCAATAGGTGTACCAAAACTAAATGATGTCTGGTTAGCTGCAAAAACATTACAGCTACCAACAGCCATAGATGCAATAACTAATCCAGCACCTAAGATATTCTTAAATTTCATATTCTCAATTCTCCTTTAAATAATAACATTTATTTTTCCACAGGGAAAACATGTGTCTTATCTGTAATCTTAACAAGGAGTTCATTAGCATCTCTTACATCGATACTTGCAACTCCATCTACATCAGCTGCTACAAGTTCAGTTTCACTCATAGTAACACTTGTACTGTCTGTTACGTAAACAAGTAACTTATTACCGTCTGCTACATCGACATTACCATCACTATTTACGTCGCCATAAATAACCTTTGTAGCTGTATCAACAGTTACAGTACCAGAAGCAGCTTCAATTGTACTTGCATCAGCTAAAGCTGAAGCAGAATTAGCTACCTGAGCAACAGCAACTTTTACATCAGTAGAACCAGTAGCATTTGCATTAACTGTAAAATCTACAGTTGCAAGTGTACTTGCTTCAGTTACATTAACAGGTGAAGCTGCAGCCCAACCTATAAGAACTTCATCATTGCCTGTTTCATTATCTTTTAAATCAGCTGTAAGCACGCCACTATTAAAGCTGTCACCAACAGTTGCATAAGTGTTGTCGCCTACTTCGTCAGTTCCCTTTACCACTGGTGTGAGCACAGATGAATCATAGCTAATAGCTATAGCATAGGCGTTCACATCTGTAGATGTTTCTCCAGCACTTGGAGCAACGGTAATAGGTACTGATACTACATTACCTGCTGTAGCATTTTCACTACCTGCTGTAAATGTAGCGGCATTAGCACAAACACAAGAGCCAATAACCATAGTAGAAGCTAATACAGAGCATAATAAACTTCTGAATTTCATAATTAACCTCCTTCTTTTATAATAGAAACATTTTCCTCACCTTTAGAAAAAATTTCCTTTATAAAAGTATACCCTTTTCTTATTAAAATTGCAAGGGTTTATACAATTTTTTTGTGAATATTTTGTGTATTCATTTATTCTTGCTATAAACCCTCGCCCAAATCAACTAATTTTGCTATAAAATCTTATTACTTAACAGTAACCTTGTATAATAATGAGTCATAATCTGGAGTTACTGTAATTGTACCCTTGCCAGTTGCAACAAGTTCGAAAGCTGTTGTTGCAGTCTTTCTGCCACCAAGGTTAGCATCTGCTGGAGTAATATCTGTTACATTACCACTTTCGTCAGTAAATGTAGCCTTGATTGTACCCTTGTTTGCTGCGTTGTTGTCACCAGCGATGAATACGCTTGCTGTTAAAGCATCAGCAACATCAATAGTAATTGAACTATCAGCTGCTACATTTACAGTCTTTGTAAATGCAGTACCATTAGCACTTTCTGCTGCGAAAGCTTTGTAACTACTGCTGTTTGTTGCAGTTGTAAGCTTACCACCATTTAACCAAGTTGGTACGCTATCGTTTTCAGCTGACCAGCTGTCACCACTTACAGCAAATGCCTTGTCAGCTGGTGCTGTAGTAGTAGTTTCTGTTGTATCGTCAGCCTTTGTAGTTGTTGTAACTGTTGTAGCCTCTGTTGAAGTTTCAGTAGCTGTTGTTGTTTCTGTTGTTGCATCAGCTTTCTGGTCTGCTAATGCTACATCAGTACCAATTAAGTAGAAGTTGATACCACTCTTACCTGATACTAAGTAGTATGTACCTGCACTTGGAATTGCAATTGTATACTTAGCTAATGTTGTACCAGATACTGTTACTGTACCTACTGTTGCACCACTTGCATCAAGTAAGTTTACTGGTCTATCTTCCTTGTTACTACCACTCATTGCATAGAAGATTACATTACCTGCACCAGTTGTTGTGAATGAGATTGCTCTCTTATCAACTGCACCAGTACCGTTTGTCTTTAATCTCTGAGTAAATTCATAACCATCTAAGCTCTTGCTGTTTGCTTCAATTGTTAACTTGTTTGTTGCATCTGCAATAAGCTTGAACTGACCACTTACTGTGTTAGCTGTAATATCGCCAGCTGTTAAATCACTTGCATTAATTGTTGCTACAATGTCGCCTGCTGGAGTTACTGTTGTTGTTTCTGTAGTAGCTTCAGTAGTAGTTGTTGTTGTAGCTTCTGTTGTTGTAGTAGCCTTTGTTGTTGTTTCTGTAGTAGTTTCTGTTGTTGTAGTTACTGTAGTCTTTGTTGTTGCTTCTGCAGAAATCTGTTCAAGAGTACCTGTTACTGTAATTGTACCAATGTTTACAGAAGAATTAAGACCACCGTTTGTAGATTTATCACTTGAATCAACATTTACACCCTTAATTGTGTAAGTACCTGCTACAAGTGAAGTAGCACTTAAATTGTTCTTAGCACCATTCTTATTTTGAACATTTAAAGTTGCAACTGTATCTCCATTTGAGTTAACAATCGCTACCTGTCTAGCATATGCACCTGAAGAAATAGCATTTGTTAATGCAACTGTACCATCAGAAGTAAGTTTGAACTGAACTGTCTTAGAACCACTAATCTGAACTGAACCACTTGCATTCTTAACGCCAGTCTTTGCAAGGAACATATTTTCTGTACCAACATTTGTGTCTGCTGTAAGAGCAGTGCCAGAAGTAGCATTAATATCAGTACCTGTCAATGTATAAGTCTTAGTTTCAGGTGTAGATGGCTTAGAAGTGTTACCCTTGTGGTTTAATACCCAAGTAGCATCAAGTGCATTGATTACACCGTCGCCATTTGCATCTGCTGCAGCTTCATCATAGAATGTTTCGTCCTTGATACCCTGAATAAACTTCAAGATAAGGGCTGCATCCTTTTCATTAATCTTACCGTCTTTGTTTACATCACCCTTAGCAGAGTAATCAACAGTAGTTGCTTCTGTAGTAGAATCTGTTTCAGTAGTAGTTGTTTCTGTTGAAGTTTCAACTGAACCACCGTTTGCTGTAACTGTTACTGTACCATTAGAAGTAGTGTAGTTTGCAACTGCAAGGTTAGCACCCTTTAATGTATTTACAGTAATTGCAACAGGAGTTGCACCTTCCTTGTTTGCTGTAAATGTTACTTTTACAAGAACTGTACCGTCTGCGTTAATTTTATCAGCAGGGTTGATACCAGCAATTCTTACTGAACCGTCAGTAATGTTGCTGTTAATTGTAGCCATACTGTCATTGATTATGTCGCCGTTTTCAACCTTAGTAGCTGTAAGAGCAGCTGCATCATAAGTTAATGTAATGTTGAAGTCTGCTAAATCAGTCATACCTGTCAACTTAACAGGAACTGTAACAGCAGAACCATTCTTAACCATTGCATTGCCAACAACAACATTTACACCATCAACTGGAGCAGCTGTTGTAGCTTCTGTTGTTTCCTTAGTTGTAGCTTCTGTATCCTTTGTAGTTGTTTCCTTAGTTGTAGCTTCTGTAGTTGTTTCAGTTGTTGTAGTAACTGTTGTGTCGCCACCATCAACTGCATAGCTCATTACATAAACATAAACATTAGTTGTACCCTTAGTAATTGTATGAGTACCAGCTGTTAAATCAAATACATTAAGACCATCAACTACATCTTGTTCTTCGCCATCAATCTTGATAGTTCTTGAACCAGCTGCACTTAATACTAACTTTAATGCACCATCTGCTGGGGCATTAACTGTAATGTTAGTAGATGATTCCATCTTAATACCACTATTATAAGTTACACCGTTATAAGTATACTTATTTGTTGTATCATTACCACTAATATTGAAGATGTTAGAATTTGCAGCAGCAACATCGTTACCACTTGCATCTACACCATCATCATGCCATACATAACCGTCATCAACAACAGGTGCTGATGTTGTTGGTTCACTTGGAGTATCACCCTTAGTTGTTACTTCTGAAGAAGTTGTTGCCTGAGTTGTTGCTTCTGTTACTGTTGGAGCATTAGGGTCATTAGCAACAATCTTTAAGTTTTCAAGGTAACCATCCTTCTGAGTGTTACCAGACTTAATTACATAAACACCTGCTGGAATGTTAGAAACAGTAGCTGTCTTACCACCAGCAACATAGAGTTTAAGTTCGCCATAAGCATCGTAAAGTTCGATACCATAAGCACTAGATGAACCTGCTGTCATTGTTACATCAGATGCAGTATTTACCTTGAAGATTACACCATTATCTCTAATCTTCATTGTAGTAGCTGTATTTGTCATTTTAGCAGCTGGTGTTACAAGTGCATTAGCAATAGTGTACTGCTTATTTGCTTCTAAGCTAGTAGTACTTGTCTTAGTAGACCAGTAATTTGCATCACTAGGAGTAGTGAAGTTAATTTCATATGGAAGTGTTAAAGCATCTGGATTTTCAGATACAATAGGCTCTGGAGTAGGTTCCATATTGATTTCAGATGCAGTCTTCATAACACCTGCAAGGTTAAGACAGTCTGCCTTTGCCTGAATAGGTGAAGTAGCTGTATATTCATACATATCGCTACCAGTTTCAAAACCTGCATAAGGGTTGCCACTGCTGTCGCTTACCTTATCAGTCTTGTTTTTAACCTGCTGTGCAGCATTTGCACCGTTACAACCTGCAAAGCTATCATTATAAGACTTAACAGTTGCAGAACCTTCTTTTGCTGAGTCTACAGGGTTCTTACAAGCACCGAAGTAGTTACCTTCAGAGAAAATGTAAGCATGAGCTCTTGGAGAAATAGCATAAGAAGTAGCACCGTCAAAGTATGTATTGTAAATGTGGATGTTAGCCTGTCTTGATAATGGCTGTCTTGATTCAACCTTTTCGTACCAGTTGTGATGAAGTGAAGCATCATACTGAATACTAGAACTTGAAGAACCAATAAGGTTTGTCTTATGGTTGTTTATATAATGGTTATAAGCCATTGTGTAACCATAGCCACGCTTCCAGTCACAAGAACCATCACCTTCTGCCTTATCTGATTCGGCAGGGTTCTTACAGAAACCTTGATGGAATGTATTGTTATGTACCCAACTAAACTTAATTGGTGCATAACCGTTGCTTTCGAACCATTCCTTAGTCTGTGGAGATGAAGAAATAGCACAAGTACCTTCAAGACCGATAGCATCTTCAGGAGTATTTGTGAAGTTAAGGTTTCTGAATTCAAAGCCCTGACTTATATAACCTGTCTGGCTGATAATCTGAATACCCCAACCATCAAGAGTTGCGTCATCACCAATACCTTCAATTGTTACATTTGATGACTTATATACTCTAATCATCATACCGTTATCGCCCTTAGTACCACCGTTTGTAGTAGTATTGTAACCAGTAAGACCCTTAATGTTCTCTGCTGGTGGGTTGTTACTTGTGTTAGAGTCACCACCTCTGATTTTACCAACAAATCTTACATCAAGAGGGATACCTTCTGCTCTTAACTGCTGAACAATATCAATCTTGCCACCACCAGTTACACCGTTGGCATCTTCTGACTTGTAGTTAAGGATATTACCAATACCAGCTGGATACTGGCTACCAGTGTAACCAGGAAGCTGTACTGTATTCTTGTTTTCTTCTGTTACATAAACAACAACAGCATTAGACTTTAATGTACCGTCATCATTGTATGCACCAATACCAGTTACGCCTTCCTTATGAGCATCATAGTGAGCGTAACCACTTCTATCATATTCATATACCTTAATGTTTTCCTTAGTGATTGTACCACTATTTGTTGTAACAGTTAAGTTATATGTACCTGCCTTTAAACCAGGAATATCTAATCTTACATTAGAACCGTCCTGTCTTACAAGGTAAGTTAAATCATCGCCAGTAAGTGAACCACTTGCTGTACCACTATAGCTAACGCCTGTAACATCACTCTTATTACCAGACCATTCAGCATAAAGTGTTTCAAACCAACCACCTGCAGTACTAAAAGATGTAGCTGCAAAAGTGTTTATAGGCATAGCAGTAAAGCTTGTTGCAAGCATAGCTGCTGCAAGTACGCTACTGATAGCTTTCTTAAAACATTTTATCATGTTTTTATTTCCTCCTTTTAAATTTAGAAGTATCTCCCCTGCCATAGGCAGGAGAGGAAAAAGTTTCACGACTTATGTCGAATTATAAAGACTTGATTAAGCCATTTAAGAACTGGCTAATCTTGTAAGCATCGTCAACATCAACAGTCTTGTCACCTGTTACATCGGCGTTTGTAGCATTTGTTACAGCTGAAATCTTGCCAACTGCAAAATCCATAATCATTGTAACATCAGCTGCGTCAACTTTACCGCTATCATCAGCATCACCCTTGATTACTGTAGGTGTACTACCGTTTGGAGTGTATGCAATGTAGAAGATGTAGTTTGAACCACTACCCTTAGTGATTGAGTAAGACTGAGAACCGTCTAAGCTAATTGTTGCAACACCATCAGAACCTATTGTAATTGCCTTATCGTTTAATTCAATAGTACCACTATACTGAGGGTTAGTAACAATTGTTAATGTACCAGCAACACCATCTGGGTCGAAGTTAACAGCTGTCTTAGATTCCATCTTTAATGCCTTAGTAAGTGTTAAGCCATTGTAGTTTACAGAACCATAGCTAGATGTTAATGTACCAGTAATAGTATAGAAAGAACTGCTAGTACCGTTTAATGTAAAGTTATGAACCTGAGCACCTTCAACTGGAGCAGTAGTTGTACCTTCTGTTGAAGATTCCTGACTGTTAGTTGTAGTTTCAGTTGAACCATCTTTGTTTGTAGTTGTTTCTGTTGTAGCACTTGTAGTTGGGTCAGTAGCACCTGTACCGTTACCACCAATAGACTGAATAGTAGTCTTGTAGTTTACAACAGCAGTTTTAAGAGCTGTAATTACAGAGTAGTTTTCATCTTCAGTAGAATTATCAAATGTCCACTTGAAGTCACCACCGTTTACACGACCAGCATAAGTTGTAACCTTTGCAGGTACATCAGCTGGGTCATCAACCTGTGCATCTGATACATTGATACCAAAGTTAGCATCTGTATCGAAGTTGTTGTAAGTAGTGCCACCCTTTTCAGTTGTTTCGCTTGAAGGAACCTGTGCAGTTCTGCTAGTTACTTCATAAGCATCATAGCCTGTTGAAGCTGGGCTATTCTGAGTATAGTAGCTGAATACTCTGTTTTCATTTACCATTTTGTTGTTGTATGCCTTAATGATACCACCGTTTTCACCAGAGAATGTACCCTGACCTAAGGCATCAGAACCCTGACCAGAACTCATCATTGGCTTAGAAACATTTCTGAAGTAGTTTGCTTCAACGAAAGCAGAAGCACCCATTGTTACACCAACACCATACTTTGCATTACCATCAAAGTAGTTGTTGTAAATATGTACAGACATTGTTCTGATTCTTGGATGTCTTGAATCAGAGTGGTCGAACCAGTTGTGGTGATATGTAATTAATGAAGAAGTTACTTCACTCTTCATACCACAAAGTGATGACTTACCATTATCAAAGAAATGGTTGTAAGAAATTGTTACATAAGTTGACTTACCCTTAACATCTACAGTACCATCACCCTTTGCCTGGTCAGCGTCGCCACCAGTCTGACCATAGAATAAATCAAGGTTATGAACCCATACATTACAGTTGCCTGTATCAAGAGAAACTGAGTCATCTAAACAAGCCATAACTGCAAAATTTCTTAATTCAAGGTTACCAGCATTTCTGATAAGCATACCGAAACCATGGATACCTGAGTCTTCACCAATACCTTCAATAGTACAATTAAGGTCAGCATAATTACTCTTACCTTTAATCTGAAGACCTTCTGCACTAGAGCCAAATGAATCCATATCGTCTGCATTAATCATACCTACAATACGAATATCAATAGGAGAAGTTTCTGTACCCTTCTGTAAACCATAAACGATATCCTGTAAACCAGTGTGTTCTGCACCACCTACATTAGCCTTTACAGTTTTAGCAGTAGCAGGTGTAACATAAATAACCTTAGCACCAGCCTTTAATGTACCGTCTGCATTGTAAGCACCAGCACCTTTATAAGTAGACTTTGGTGAAAATGCTGAACCAGCTCTGTCATAAGCCTGAACTGTTAAATTAGTTGCAGTAACAGCATCAGCTGCTACTTCGCTACCATTCTTCATTGGTACAACCTTCATATCGTATGTACCAGCAGCAAGACCAACAGCATCTGCTCTCCAACAATCAGAATATCTTCTGATAAGTGGGTCGTCAAGCTGTGTCCAGCTAGAATCGCTTGACTTCTTAACATAAGCATTATAGCCTGTGTAAGATGAATCACTAACAGACCATTCAATGTAAGCACTTTCAAGCCAGCCTTTACTTTCTGTGACTGAAATTCCGCTTGCTGCATATACAGTAGCTGGAGTAGTAGCAAAAGGTACTACAGCAACGCCTGTTGTAATCATACAAGCAGCTAACACTGTGCTTATGAATTTGGACAAACCTTTTTTCATAAACTTTTTCCTCCCTTTAAACACATAAAGTTTATATTTTGCATAAATACTATACATATATTATACCTTGA
>OHDN01001675.1_pt1 | contig 10838 bp, 8 predicted proteins | sample 1566971 | NCBI WGS metagenome assembly OHDN01 (sample SAMEA3879538, study PRJEB24766) | human gut metagenome | biome: human-associated habitat; feature: feces | place: USA | collected 1985/1987
ATTTCTTGATGATTCCGTAGTCCACACCCAGGTCGATGATTTCGCCGATCTTCGAGATGCCCTCGCCGAACATGATGTCGAATTCGGCCTTCTTGAACGGGGGCGCCACCTTGTTTTTGACCACTTTGACGCGGGTGCGGGTGCCGAGCTGTTCCTCGCCGTCCTTGATGACCGACACCCGGCGGATGTCGATGCGGACGCTGGCATAGAATTTCAGTGCATTACCGCCCGTCGTGGTTTCGGGGTTGCCGTACACTACGCCGATCTTGTCGCGCAACTGGTTGATGAAGATGCAGACCGTTTTGGTTTTGGAGATGCTCGAGGTGAGCTTGCGCAGTGCCTGCGACATCAGGCGGGCCTGCAATCCCATCTTGGCATCGCCCATCTCCCCTTCGATTTCCGCCTTGGGCGTCAGAGCCGCCACGGAGTCGATGACGATGATGTCGATGGCGCTCGAGCGGATCAGCGAGTCGGCGATTTCGAGCGCCTGTTCGCCGTTGTCCGGCTGCGAAATCAGCAGGTTATCGACATCCACGCCGAGTTGCTGGGCGTAGGAGCTGTCGAAAGCGTGTTCCGCGTCGATGAAAGCGGCGATACCGCCGGCCTTCTGGGCTTCGGCGATGGCGTGGATCGCCAGGGTCGTCTTGCCCGAGGATTCGGGACCGTAAATCTCGATGACGCGTCCTTTGGGGTAACCGCCTACGCCGAGCGCCATGTCCAGGGTGATCGAACCCGTGGGGATTACCTGTACGTCGGCGACCTCTGCGCTCGACATGCGCATGATCGAGCCTTTGCCGAAATCCTTCTCGATCTTCTCCATCACCGCGTTAAGTACCTTTAACTTGTCGGGATTTGCTTGTGTTTTCTCTGCCATATAGTCGAATTGTTTTTATTTTTTCGTATTTCGTATCCGGTGTCCGGTGCGTAAACCCGGGATTTTCCCGCCTGCCGAACTTTGCTGTTCTGTCGTCGCTGCCCGGCGACCGACGGATCTTCCGACACTGTTCCTGAAAGTCGGAATCGCCGTTTCGCTCCGGGTGTTTTACACAACGGGATTTATTTTTCAAAGTTACGAAATAAAATGCAATTATCGCCATTTCCGGCCGGATTTATGGCTGTTTGCGGATGTAATTCTGTGGGTGAAGGGGAAATTTGCGGCTGCGTGTCGGGGTGGGTCGTATTTTGGGGAAACAGGGTCGTTCGTTGCCGACGGCCTGAAGAATCCGGGATTTTCGGAGGCGGAGGATATGGTCGGCGAATCGACTGCCTCCGGTGTGGTTCAATGTCCGGGTGCAACCGGATTGGAGAAGTGTATGCGTGCCGGTGTCGGGGATGGTTTTGTCCGGAGTGACAACAAGCGGAAGGCGACGGAGTTTGCGGGCTTGTATGGCATCGGAAATATCGAGTCGTCGGTAAGTTTTTCGCAAATTTGTGATTCGGGAGGAGATGAAAAAAGTCCCGGCGGGTTATGCCAGGACCAGTTTTTCGAGCTCTTCCATCTGTCGCTGAAAAGCCTTGTCCGTTTCGATCTGGTTCGATACCGCCTTGCAGGAGTGCAACACCGTGGCGTGGTTGCGTCCTCCGATAGCCGAACCGATGGCGATCAGCGGGGATTTGGTGTGCTGCTTGGCCAAGTACATGGCGATCTGACGCGCCTGAGCCACTTCGCGGGTTCGTTCGGGCGAATTGAGGCGCTGGATGTCGATATGCAGGAAGTCGCAGACGACTTCGATGATGTGCTCGATTGTGATCTCTTTTTGGCATACCCGGACATAGACCTTCAGAATCTCCTTGACGAGCGACAGGGAAACTTTCTTGCCCATATAGACGGTATTGGCTACCAGGGCCGACAGAGCGCCCTCGATTTCCCGGACGTTGGCGGAGATATTGTCCGCCAGGTAGCGGACGATTTCGTCCGTAAGCTGGAGGCCGAGTTTCTGAGCCTTGATTCTGATGATCTTGACTTTGGTGTCGTAGTCGGGCGTGTTGAGCTGGGTCGAAAGTCCCCACTTGAAGCGGGTCAGCAGTCGCTGTTCGATGTCCTTCAGCTCCACGGGCGGTTTATCCGAGGTAAGGATCAACTGTTTGCCTGCCAGTTGCAAGTGGTTGAATATGTTGAAGAAGGCGTTCTGGGTGCCGGTTTTTCCCGTGAGCTCCTGGATGTCGTCGATAATCAATACGTCGATCATCTGGTAGAAATGGATGAAATCCGGAATTTCGCCGTTCTTGTAGGCGGTCTGGAATTGCGCCTGGAACTTGTTCATCGAGACGTAAAGCACCTGCAGTTCGGGGTGGCGCTGCCGCACTTCGTGGCCGATCGACTGCACGATGTGGGTCTTGCCCAGTCCGGAGTTGCCGTATATATACAGCGGGTTGAAAGGCGTATGGCCCGGATCGACCGCGACGGCCATACCCGCCGAACGGGCCAGGCGGTTGCACTCCCCTTCGATGAAGGTTGCGAACGTGTAGTTCGGGTTGAGCTGCGGGTCGATGACGATCTTCTTGAGACCCGGAATGACGAACGGATTTTTTATATTTGCCGTGTTGGTCTGGGTGCTGAACTGCGAAATCGCCGTCGTGTCGGCTTCTTTCGACACTGGCACGCTCTGTGCGTCGTTTTTGGGAACGGCGTAGTGCAGGCGGATCTCCTGTCCGTAGAGCTGGGAGATGATCGGCCGCAGGAACGGAATGTAGTGCTTCTCGATCTGATAGACGTAGCTCATGTTGGGCACGCACAGACGAAGCGTCTTGCCGTCGAATTCGAGCGGCACGATGGGTTTGAACCACTTCACGAACTCCTCTTCGGTCGTTCGGGACTTGATCTGGTCCAAGCAGGTTTGCCATTTTTCGCAATATGTCTGTGCGGGAGCTAACATCGATGGAGGGTGTATCCGTTTTTTTTGGTAGCACAAAGTTGTAAATAAATTTGTGAAAATGGAGCGGCAAAATGCTTGCAAAAGTCGATACTTTTACTATAGAAAAAAGGATGTGGCAGGCTCCTCTTTTTTAACTTGCTGATAGTGAATATTGGAAATAAAATATGTATATTTGCGTATAAAATTTTTGGAGGATAACAGCTTTAAGCTATAAATAAAACCAATGTAGTTATGGAAAACGGATTAGAACAACAAGTGCTGGCGAAAGCCCAAAAATGGCTCGACGGCAATTATGATGCAGAGACTAAAAAACAGGTTAAATACCTGATGGATAATGATATGAAAGAACTTGTAGAGAGTTTTTACAAGGACCTCGAGTTCGGTACGGGCGGTCTTCGCGGGGTCATGGGAGTGGGCACCAATCGTATGAATATCTATACGGTAGGTGCTGCGACGCAGGGTCTTTCGAACTACCTGAAGCGCAATTTCGCGGGCGAGGAAATCCGGGTCGTCGTAGGACACGACAGCCGCAACAATTCGCGGATGTTCGCCGAGCGCGTGGCCGACATCTTCGCCTCGAACGGATTTACCGTGTTCCTGTTCGACGCACTGCGTCCGACGCCCGAGTTGAGCTTTGCGATCCGGGAGCTGAAATGTCAGTCGGGCGTGGTCATCACGGCTTCGCACAACCCCAAAGAATACAACGGATACAAGGCCTACTGGAGCGACGGATCGCAGGTTACGGCACCGCACGACAAGAACATCATCGACGAGGTGGAGAAGATCACCGAGGTCGATCAGGTGCTTACCGGCCGGAACCCGCAGAATATTCGTGCTCTGGGCAAGGATTTCGACGAGTTATACCTTAATAAAATATATGAATTGTCGCTTTCGCCCGAGAGCGTGAAACGCTTCCACGACATGAAGATCGTCTATTCGCCCATGCACGGTGCCGGCGTGCGTCTGGTTCCCGAGTCGCTCAAGCGTTTCGGCTTCACCAACGTGCAGCTGGTTCCCGAGCAGGCGGTGATCGACGGTAATTTCCCGACGGTGGAATCCCCCAACCCGGAGGAGCGTAAAACGATGTCGATGGCTATCGACCTGGCGAAGAAGGTGAAGGCGGATCTGGTACTGGCTACCGATCCCGATTCGGACCGTATCGGCGTAGCGATGCCCGACGAGAACGGCGAATACGTGCTGTTGAACGGCAACCAGACGTTGGTGCTGCTGATGACTTATCAACTGACTCGCTGGGCCGAGTTGGGACGCCTGAACGGGCACCAGTACGTGATCAAAACGATCGTTACGACCGAAATGGTGGATGCCGTAGCCGACTATTTCAAGGTGAAATGCTACGAATGTCTCACCGGTTTCAAATACATCGCCAAGATCATTCGCGGGCACGAAGGTACCGATATGCAGTACATCGGCGGCGGCGAGGAGAGCTTCGGCTACCTGGCCGGGGACTACGTCCGCGACAAGGACGGCGTGTCGGCCTGCTCGCTGGCGGCCGAGGCCGCAGCCTGGGTGCGCGATACGATGGGTATCTCGCTGTACGAGTGGCTCAAGCAGCTTTATGTCAAGTACGGATTTTACCAGGAAGGCCTCGTGTCGGTCGTACGTACCGGTAAGGAGGGTGCCGAATTGATCCAGCGGATGATGGTCGATTACCGTGCCAATCCTCCGAAAGAGATTCTCGGCTCGCCCGTGGTGAAGATCAACGACATTCAGACTTTGGAGTCGTTTGATGTCCGTACCGGAAAGAAGACGCATCTGGAGCAGGATAAGAGCAACGTACTTCAATGGTACACCGAGGACGGCACCCGTGTCTGTGTCCGTCCGTCGGGTACGGAGCCCAAGATCAAGTTCTACTTCGGGGTGAAGGCTGCCCTGCCGTCCGTTGCCGATTACGAAAAGGTACGGGCCGAACTGAACGATAAGATCGAATGGATCAAGAAGGAGCTGAAATTGGTGTAATAGGTTTTATATTTCCCTGGCTGCCGTCGTTGTCCGTGTCGGTCGCACTGATTCCGGCAGTCGAATATGGGGGCAGGAAGGTTTAATGGACTTTCTTGTAGAAAAAAGCGTAACAGTTCGAGAAATCGAGTTGTTACGCTTTTTTTGTAAGCACAATAATAGAAAGATAGCGGCTCTTTTTCGTCGATCCGAGCCGATTCTCCGGGCAGGAGGCTGCCGGGGTGCGGCTCGCAAAGAGATGTTTTCCGGTCTGCAGCCCGGCCGATAGCGGTCGCCCGTCGCTTTCGTTTTGTCCGTATCAGGCGAGTAAACCCCGGGCCGAAGCGTAGCGAACCGCTTCCATCGAATTATCCGCATTCAGTTTTTCGAGGATATGCTGTCGGTGCGTATTGACCGTGTGTACACTGATATTCAGTTGGTCCGCAATTTCTTTCGATAATTTTCCCCGGCTGATCAAGCGCAGTATTTCCCGTTCGCGGCCGGAAAGGGAGGATGCCTCGGGTGTCGGGAGCGGAAATACTTCTCCCGTCCGATAGTTGAGCAGTTGGCTGCGTACGCCGCCCTCCGTTCCCTGATTGGGAGATACGTCCAATATGCTCAACGAAAGCCAGATGTTTCCCGACCGGTCGAACTCCAATACCTGAAATTGTTCGATCACCCGCACGTAACGTCCTCCGACATCCACCCGGTATTCATCGATCAACTTTACGTCGGGAGCCAACTCCTTGTGGTCCATCAGGTAGCGAAGACAAGCAATGCCGTTGCGGTGCAATTCCTTCCGGTCGTCGGGGTGGATACGGCCGGTGAAATAGTCCGAATCTTCCGTGGCGATACTTTCCAGGTCGTATTGGAACAATTCCGCGAAGTTGTACGATGCGAAGGCGTGGCGACGGGTGTACATGTCGAAGACCGTAATGCCGCTGTTCGAAACCTGCGACAGCAGTGTCAATTGGGATATGTGGCGTTCCAACACCGAGTAATCCAGTTCCCGGGGGTCGAACCGCTGGGCGTTCAGCAGCTTTTCGTATTCGCGTTGCAATGCCTCCATTACTGATAAATCAGTATTGCCCGAAAAAGGCGTATGATCTTACTTTGCGATACAAAAATAATATTTTTAATACAATCGGTAATATGAAAAAGATCATCATTGCGGTCATCCTGCTTTTCATCGCCTTCAGTGCTTCGGCACAACTTCATGCCGACCTTCGCGTCGGTGCAACGGCCTCTTCCTTCGGCGATCGGCACCTCAAAATGGGCATCCGTGCCGGAGCCGGTGTCGAATACCTCTTTTCAGAACATTGGGGGCTTCGCTCGGGGCTTTTTTTCTCGATGAAGGGAGCCACGACTTCGAATAATGTTTTCAACTACGATTCGGATAAGGCCACACGGCTCTCCTACCTCGATCTTCCCGTTGAAGCTCTCGTTGCATTCCGTCTTTCGGCGCGTACGGGACTGGCGTTGCACGGGGGATTTTATGTCGCCTGTCTGCTCCACTCTTCTCTGCCCGACGGTACCGGGTTCGACGTTCGTCGCTGGGATGCAGGGGTGGGCTTCGGTGCGGATTTCATCGTCGGACATTTCGTCATCGGTCCCGAAGTACAGTATGGACTGACGCGTCTGACAAAACCCGGTTCCGACCATAATACGACGTATGCCCTGACGCTGGGCTACCGGTTTTGATTCTTTCTGCGGACACGAAGTTTTTTGAACCCGGTATGCTCGGAATCGCCTTGCCGGGGGGCGGTATCGGGGCGTTGTGGTTTTTAGTGTCGTATTTCGGTATTTTATTCATTTGCGAGGACAGTGCTTGCTATTGCATCATGGCCTCCTTTTGCAGAAGAGTCCCTCACGGGACTCTTCTGCGTTCGTTTATGGTCGGACAGGTGATCGGTATATGCTACCCCAGTACTTTCCGGATGCGTTCCAACCCTTCGGCGAGCGTCTTGCGGGGGCAGGCGATGTTGATGCGCAGGAATCCTTCTCCGGCGTACATTTCGCCTTCGTTGATCCATACGTGCTCCTCCTCCAGTAACTGCCGGGCTATTTCCGTCGTGGGGCGTTTCAACGTCCGACAATCCACCCACACCAGGTAGGTGGCCTCGAGCGGAGTGACCGGCAGAGCCGGCAGGTGTCGGGTGAAGAAGTCGCGCAGGTATTCGTAGTTCTCCCACAGGTATTTTTTCAGTTCGTCCAGCCATTCGCCGCCTTCGTTGTAGGCTGCGATCAGGGCTTCGACCGCAAAGGCGTTCAGTGCGTGGAGTTCGTTATCGACGAGTTGCCGGTCGATTTTCCGGCGTATCTCGGGATCGGCGGCGATGATGTTGGCTGCTTGCAGACCGGCGATGTTGAAGGTCTTGCTCGGGGCGGTGCAGGTGACCGAATGCCGCAGGAACTCTTCGGACAACGATGCGAAAGGCGTATAGTCGTGTCCGTCATAGGTCAGTTCGCAGTGGATCTCGTCCGCCACGACCAGCACGCCGTGGCGCAGGCAGATTTCGCCCATGCGTCGCAACTCTTCCGGTGTCCAGACCCGTCCGACGGGGTTGTGCGGGTTGCATAACAGCAGGAGTTTCGCTTTGGGGTCGGCGGCTTTCGCTTCCAGGTCTTCGAAATCGACGGTGTACCGGTCACCGCGGTACGACAGGCCGTTGGAAGAAAATTCGCACCCGTTGTTGCGGATCGACGAGAAGAAGCAGTTGTAGGCGGGTGTTTGTACGATCACCCGGTCGCCGGGCTTCGTCAGCGCCTTGATTACGGCCGACAGTGCCGGGACGACGCCTGTCGTGCAGACGATCCATCGCCGGTCGATCCGCCATCCGTGGCGTCGTGCGAACCAGCCTTCTACCGCGTTGTAATAGGCATCGGGCACCTTCGTGTAACCGAAGATGCCGTGTGCCACGCGCCGCTGCAACGCCTCGATGACGGCCGGGGCCGTGCGGAAATCCATGTCCGCCACCCACATCGGCAGCACGTCTTCCTGCGCGGGGGTATCCCACTTGCAGGAGTCCGTGCCCCGGCGGGGAATGACGGTGTCGAAATCGTATTCCATCTATGCGCAGCTGCTTTGGTCGTTCCACGTTTCGATACGGCAGTCGCCCGGTGCCTTGATATTCCCGTTGAGGATGATCTCCCCGTAGCTTTCGGCCGTGACCGAACCGCTGCGGGGGTTCTTCACGCTGCGGACGGGGCCGTCTATGGCGGCCTGCAATGTCGAGTATTCGAACGCCAGGTCGCAGTCGTCGGCCATCGTACAGTTTTCCAGTACGAGATCCGTGGCGTAACACAGGGGCTGGGTGCCCGATATTTTGCAGTTAACCAGCCGCAGCCGCTTCGAGTGCCAGCCCAGGTACTCGCCGTTGATCTCGGAGTCGTAGACCGTCACGTCCTCGGTGTTCCAGAAAGCGTCCTTCGAGTTGATGACGGCGTTGCGGATCACCACGTTGCGGCAGTATTGGAACGAATAGTTGCCTCTTTGCGCGTAATCCTCTATGCGGATGTTTTCGCCGTGCATGAAGATATAATCGCCCTTGTCGACCTGTACGTTGCGCAGCTGCACGTTGCGGCAGTGCCAGAGCGTTTCCTGTGCAAAAGGCAACTGTACGTTCTCCAGCCGGATGCCGTCCATCTCGCGGAACATCTTGGGGGCTTCGACCCGCGTGTCACTCATCGTAAGGTTGCGCGAATACCACAGCGCCGCGCGTGCGCCCTCGGTGAAGAGGCAATTCCGGACGACGAACCCGTCGACGTGCCAGAAAGGGTATTTGCCTTCGAAACGGCAATCGACGGCTTCGATATCCGAGCACTCCTTGAGTGCCGATTCGCCTGCCTGGATGGTTACGTGCTCCATGCGCAGGCCGTGCGAGGCGAACAGCGGGCGTTCGCCTCCGTAGGTGGTGTTTTTTATCTGCATCGTTCTTGTTTTTTAGTTTGAATTTACATGGCCGTATATCCGCCGTCGACGGCTATTGCCTGTCCCGTAATGTAGCTCGCTCCGGGGCTGCAAAGCCATACGACGGCTGCTGCGACCTCTTCCGCCCGGCCGAAACGTCCTGCCGGGGCGAATTGCAACGCTTCGGACACGACCAGGTTCCCCGTGCGGATCATGTCGTCGACCATCGGCGTTTCGATTGTCCCGGGACATACGGCATTGACCCGGATGCCCTTGCCGGCATACTCCAGCGCTGCGCATTTGGTCAGCCCCAGCACCCCGTGTTTGGCTGCGTGGTATCCGGCGCGGCCGGGTGAACCGACCAGCCCGCCTATCGACGAGGTGTTGACGATGGCCCCGTGGCCTTGTCTGCGCATTTGCAGTAATTCGTACTTCATACAGAGCCAGACCCCTTTCAGGTTGACGGCTATCACATGGTCGAATGCCTCTGTTTCCGTATCGGCCGTCTCTACCCGCGCAGGCATGATCCCTGCGTTGTTGTAGGCGGCATCGAGTTTGCCGAACCTTGCCACCGTCTTTTCGACCATCGCTTTGACCTGGGCTTCGTCGGTCACGTCGCATACCGTGTAGTCGGCCTCATATCCCGATGCTGCGAGTCCTTGTACGGCCGCTTCCACCGCCGTCCCGTTCATGTCGGCCAGCATGACCGAATAGCCCGCTTGGGCGAACATCCGGGCGGCAGCTACTCCCATGCCGCTCGCAGCCCCGGTGACCAATGCCGTTTTATCTTTCGTTTCCATCATGTCGGATTTTGTGTGCTATTGTTTTCCGGTGTTTCCTGTCGTTGCCTTTCGAACCGGACGCTAAGCGAGCCGGGGATGCTGAGGGCTTCGATTCCGTTGCCGTCGATGCGCCCGATCCGGATCAGGTCGTTGCTCCTCGACCCGTTTTTGTAGAATATGGCCACATTGCCCCACGGGACATAGATCGTGATGTCGCCCGGTGCAGGGGTGCAGCCGCGTGCGACCTTGGAGGTCGTCAGCGCCGGTGAGGGATAAAATATTTTCTCGGCGTTGCTGTAATCCGACAACGTCACCTCCAGCGGCAGGCGCGAAAGGAAATCCCGTGCGGCGGCATTGTCCTCCATCGTGGCGGTAATCGTGCGGCTGCCGACCGTGATGCCGATTTTCAGCGATGTTTCGCCCGGGTCGCCGCCCTCATTTCCGCCGGGCGTCTCCGGTTGACCGGGGTGCCCTCCGGAAGGGGCGGGGTCGTCGCCCGATTCCCCGCATGCCGCCGGCAGTACCAGCGATAGCAGCATGAACGGCAGTAACAATAATTTTTTCATAGTCGTTCTTTATTGGTTTTATAGGTTGGTCGATCCCGGGTACGCGGGCGCCGGACAGGTGCGGCATCCCGGTGTGCTTTTGGGACTGTTGCCCGCGCAGCGGGATTATTTCAGCGCAGCCCTGAAGAATGTTTCCAGTTTCCCGAACGGGATCAGGCCTGTCCGGTCGTAGAGGTCGACATGCCCTGCATCCGGCACGAGGTAAAGCTCTTTCGGCTCGGCAGCCAGGCGGTAGGCGTCCTCGCTGAACTCCCGCGAATGGGCATTCTCACCTGCGATGAAGAGCATCGGTCGCGGCGAGATGGTCTCGATGTCGGCGAAGGGGTAGAAGTTCATGAATTTCACGTTGCTGGTCAGTGTAGGGTGCGTAGTCGTGCGCGGCGTGGCCCCGTCGGGGGTGAACTCCCCGCGCGGCGTACGGTAAAATTCGTAGAATTCGCGCTCGATCGGCGTGGATTCGGCCGTCAGTTCGTGTACTGTGCCGCCGGTGTAAAGGGGTTCCCCGCCCAGGAATTCGGCATAACGCTGTTCGGCAGCCTGGGCGATGATCCGTTTGCGCTGTTCGGGCGACAGGGCGTGTTTCAGCCCGTTGCGGCTGGCTGCCCCCATGTCGTACATGCTGACCGTTGCGATGGCTTTCAGGCGGGGGTCGATCTTCGCAGCGCTGATGGCGAAGCTGCCGCTGCCGCAGATCCCGACAACGCCGATACGTTCCCGGTCGACAAAGGGGCGGGTGCCGAGGAAATCC
>OHDN01001686.1_pt1 | contig 10772 bp, 8 predicted proteins | sample 1566971 | NCBI WGS metagenome assembly OHDN01 (sample SAMEA3879538, study PRJEB24766) | human gut metagenome | biome: human-associated habitat; feature: feces | place: USA | collected 1985/1987
GTAATTATCGCCGTCCTGCTTGTATTTTCCTCCTGCATAAAGCTCACAGTACACAAGCTCCCAGTTATATCTGTTTTGAACTTTATTAAAGTCAACCGGACATCCGGCTCCGAAATCCTCGATCTCTATTGACATATCGTTGAACTTCGTAAGTATAATCCTATTTCCTCTTCCGTCCCTTGCTTCGTCAATTGAATTGGAAAGAATTTCAAAAACCGAATGTTTGCATCCCTCAAGACCGTCAGAACCGAAAATAACTCCCGGACGAAGCCGCACTCTGTCTGCACCCTCCAAAAGCTCAATAGATTCATTGGTGTACGATTTATTATCCGCCATCTTTTATCTCCTTGTCATTTTACACTTGTATTAAGTATACCACAAAATGTAAGGTTTTGTAAATACTTTTACCACAACATTTGCGAAAATTTGCTGTATTTGCTTAGCTTTTTGACGACAATCGAAAGCTAACTCTCAATTATGTCAGGTCTGCTTGTCACTTATTCACGCTTTAATTACGATAGATTTACATAAAGCCTCCGACACTCCCTTAAAAATTATTTTATTTTCGGAATACGATAAAAATACATGGCATATACTTTCATTGAAAACGCTATAAAAAGGGAGGACAATATGGACTTTTTAGTAAACCATGAAAAAATCACAAGCGCCAAGGTGCTTCTTGACACGACTTGTGAACAGTCGGCAGAGCTTGACCTTGTGCTGCCGGACTACTATCCTGATATATTCAGGATATTAAAATGCAGCTTTTCACCGACAATTATTTCTCAGAGCATAAACGGCGGCAAGTTTTCCTTTGAGCTTTGTGTAAAAATAAAAATACTTTACTGTTCGGCTGAAAACAAAAAGGTCAACTGTATCGAACAGAAACAAAACTTTACAAAAACGCTTGATCTAAGCGCAGACGCTAAGAATCCTGAGGTTTATCTATGCCCCAGAACTGATTACATAAACTGCCGTGTTCAAAATCAAAGAAGGCTTGATATACGAGGCTGTGTTTCAACAAAGGTCAAAATCACAGGCGAAGAACAATCCGAGCTTTTAATTGGTGCAACAGGCGCTAACATTCAGCTGAGGCGGGAAAAGGTTTCAGTTCCCACAAAACGCATAAGCTTTACAAAGCGCATTACAGTTTCGGAGGATATTGAACTAAGCGAGCAAAAGCCCGACATTGATTCCTTTGTAAAATGCGAGGCAGACGTAGACCTCAACGAGCACAATATTATTTCAGGAAAAATGGTTGTCAAGGGAGATGCAAAAGCCTATATCCTTTACAACACCTCAGACGATGCCTGCGACACACTCAAATTCGCATTGCCGTTTTCAAACATTTTGGATATTGACGAGATTGATAACACTTTTGAGTCTAGCATTGACATTAATTCTGTAGCTATTGAGCTTATTGCAAAAAATAACTCTCAAAGAGAATACACTTGTGAAATTTCTTTCAACGTATGTGTAAGTGCATCAAAGTTCCAGGAAGAATTCTTGGTGCTTGACGCATATTCAACATGCTATGAGTGTGAAAATGAATCTGCTCAAATAAATTTGGAAATTTGCCCTGAGGAAACAAAGCTGCGAATTGAAACAACAGGTACACTTAAAAGCGATGACTCAAAAATTGCCGAGGTCATCGACGCATCGGCACAGTGCTATAATGTTCAGTATAGGACTGACGGAAGCAAAACTTTTGTATTCGGAAGCATTGACATTTCTCTTATCGCAAGAGATTCTGACGGATGCCCCGTATATCTTGAGGACACACTTGCATTTGAACGTGAGCTTGATACCGACTGCAAAAACATCTGCGGCTTAGATATTTTCGCAAAAGTATTAAGCGTCGACTACATGATAAAGTCCTCCGAATGTGTAGATATAACTGTTGTGACAGATATAAAAGCTGTAATTCACAGAAGTCTTTCAAACAATATTTTAAAAAATATCAAGATTAAAGGCAGCAAAAATATTCAAAACAAAAACTGTGCTCTTAAGCTTTACAGATGCGAAGAAAACGAATCAATTTGGGAAATAGCAAAACGCTTTAACACTACCCCTTCGTCTATCATAAGCGAAAATGAGCTTAATGATAAAGATACGCTGCCTTTGGGAATGATACTTATTCCTATTACCGAATAAGGAGGAAATTTATATGAGTTCAATATATTCGGATATTGCAAAACGGTCGGGCGGCAATATCTATATCGGAGTTGTAGGACCTGTAAGAACAGGAAAATCTACATTTATACATCGCTTTATGGAAACCGCCGTTATTCCTAACATAAAAAGCGACTTTGCAAAAGAAAGAGCAACCGACGAGCTTCCTCAGTCAAGCGGCGGCAAAACAATAATGACAACAGAACCTAAATTCATTCCCGAAGAAGCGGTTGAGATAGCTCTTGACGACAATGCTGCTATCAGGATGAGAATGATCGACTGTGTCGGCTATGTGATACCATCCGCTGTCGGATATTTTGAAAACGAAGCACCGAGAATGGTTAAAACGCCTTGGTTTGAGGACGAAGTACCCTTTAACATGGCGGCGGAAATAGGCACGCAAAAAGTTATCACGGAACATTCGACTATCGGATTGGTCGTAACTACAGACGGCTCTATAACTGACCTTCCAAGAGATGAGTATGAAGCCTGCGAGGAACAGGTTATAAACGAACTTAAGGAAATCGGAAAGCCTTTTATAGTACTTTTAAATTCCGTTTCTCCTGAAACAAAAGAATGCGAAGAGCTTTGTAAACGCCTCTGTCATAAGTACGGCTGCTGTGTTATGCCGGTAAACTGTCTTGAGCTAAACGACGCCGACATAAAAGCTATCCTTTCGCAAATCCTTTACTCGTTCCCTATTAAGGAAATCAATTTCAATATGCCTAAATGGGTAACAAAACTCGACAAAGGACACTGGCTCAAAGAAAACATTTTAAGCTGCATAAAAGAATCTGCTGAGCAAACGTATATGATAAGAGACGTTGAGGAGATGGCAAAATGTATTTCCGAGAATGAATATGTCATATCTTCAAACATATTAAGCCTTGATTTTTCTACGGGAACGGCAGTATTATCCGTTGCACTTGACGAAAATCTGTTTTACAAGATTATCGGTGAAAAGACAAATCTTGATGTTTCTAATGAGTCTGACCTCATGGGAATAATCCTCGACCTCTCTAAAACTAAAAACGCATACGAGAAGTTTGCAAGCGCACTTTCAGAGGTTGAAGCGACCGGCTATGGAATAGTTATGCCGGCAATGGAAGAATTGAGGCTTGACGAACCGGAAATGGTAAAATCAAACGGCAAATTCGGTGTTAAGCTCAAAGCAAGCGCACCGACAATCCACATGATAAAAGCGCAAATCTCAACTGAAATAAGCCCGATAGTTGGTAGCGAAGAACAGTCAAGCGACCTTGTTTCATATATGCTCGGTGATTTTGAAAACAATCCTGAAAAGCTATGGGACTCAAACATTTTCGGAAAAAGCCTTTATGAGCTTGTAAACGAAGGGCTGCACACAAAAATAATCAGGCTAGGCTCTGACGCCAGAGAAAAGCTTGGCGAAGCTGTTGAAAGAATTGTAAACGAAGGCTGCAACGGTCTTATATGCTTTATCCTTTAAACCCGAAAAAACAGCTGGAATGATTCAAATCCTAGCAACGCTCCGCTTTGCTCGCAACCTGCGCTTGGAGCGTTAGCTCCTCAGGGTTTCAATGGGAGATTATAATTCCCACTAAATTCTGAAATGGAACCCGCCGCTTTAGAGTCGGGGGACATCTGCGCTTAGGTTATAAAAACAGTTTCACTACAAACAGAAAGGCCGTGTCATTTTTATGAATAATTATGACGTAATAGTTATCGGAAGCGGCGTCGCAGGTCTTTATTCAGCAATAAACCTCTCTGAGCGCCTGCGTGTTTTGCTGATTTCAAAAGCAGAGCTTTCTCTGTGTAACTCTTCCCTTGCGCAGGGCGGAATTGCAGGAGTTTATAACTCTCCCAATGATTCGCCTGAATTTCACAAGCATGATACTTTTGTCGCAGGAGGTTTTGAGAACAACCCTAAAACAACTACTATTCTTGTCAATGAAGCACACATTGACATTGAGAAGATAATAAACCTCGGAGTAGACTTTGATAAAACTTCAAACGGCGATTATCACCGAACCCTTGAGGGCGGTCACGGAAAGCACCGAATCTTTCATCACAAAGATTCGACCGGTGATGAGATCACCACGAAACTGAGAAATTTTGTTTTAACACTTAAAAACATAGATGTTATCGACAACGCACTTGTGTGCAACGTAAAAAAGACGCCTACCGGATTTTCATTTGATGTGCTTAGAAACGGCGTTCACACCACATATAACTCGCATTTCAGCATTTTTGCTTCCGGCGGTATCGGTCGAGTTTATGAATATACTACAAACTCATCCATTGCCACAGGTGACGGAATAGCCTTTGCTTATAATATGGGTGCGAAAATTTCCAGACTAAGCTATATTCAATTTCATCCTACTGCTTTTAACGATAAAAATTCCAGAGAATGCTTTTTGATATCTGAAGCGGTTCGAGGAGAAGGTGCATATTTAAGGAACTGTTTCGGTGAAAGGTTTATGCACAACTACGACGACAGACTGGAGCTTGCCCCAAGAGATGTTGTATCCCACTCAATAATTTTCGAAGAGCAGCGTACAAACAGCAACGAATTCTATCTTGATATAACTCACAAGGATCCGACATTTATTAAAGATCGATTCCCCATGATTTACAAAAAGCTTTTGGAAGCCGGATATGATATGACTAAGGATTTAATTCCAATCTACCCGTGCCAGCACTATCTTATGGGCGGAATTGCTGTTGACGAAAAAGCTGAAACAACTGTAGATAATTTGTTTGCCTGCGGAGAATGTTCTCACACGGGAGTTCACGGAAACAACCGTCTTGCTTCAAATTCTCTTTTGGAAGCTTTGGTTTTCTCAAGGCACGCCGCTACGGTTATCAATGAGCGTGCAAAGGGAATGAAAAGAGGCTTCAGCGAATACGAATTCAAACAAAACAAAGACGCTGTGCATATACCTACAGGAATCCGCACCCGCATAAGAAGCATTATGCAGTCTGCTTACTTCGTAATGCCGAATATTGAAAAGCTCTTTTCCGGCTTTGACGAAATTATTAAAATCAAAGAAATGCTCGAAAACGGGAACTTTACTGTTGACAAAGATTACACAGAGGCAAAGTCGCTGGCAACAGTAGCATATATTATTCTCTCAGAAGCTAACAAAACTGCCACGGAGAGTCTTGAGCTTAAAACTCAAAACTGGGTTGAGCATGAGTTAAACAATTATTAAGGAAAAATCTATGAAAATCTCAAAAAGAAACAAACGACTTATTTTTTTCGGAGTGCTGCTTGTAGTTATAATTCTTTTTATAAAGTATTCCACTCAGCTTGGCGGATTGGTTGTTATGATATATGACGCAATGTTTCCGCTTATTTTAGGACTTATATTGGCATTTGCACTTAACATTTTGTTAACAAGGATTGAGAAAATTTACTTTTCTTCGTCAAAAAAGAGAATTGTTCAAAAAACAAGGCGTCCTGTTTGCCTTATTGCGTCTATTTTACTTTTGCTGCTGATAGTTCTTGCCGTTATATCTCTGATTGTTCCTGAAATAGTAAAAGCAATCTCACTTCTTGGGGAAAAGATTCCTTTGTTTGTAGAAGATCTTGCGAAATGGACTGAAAAGAATTTTGAAAATACATTTTTATCCGGACTCGGCGACATACCTAAATCAAACTGGAGCGATATTGCCTCAAGAATGACTTCCTTCATCACAAGCGGTGCTACCGGAATTTTAGACGGTGTATTCTCAATTGCTTCCGGTACGATTTCTGTGATTGTTACAACTGTTGTGGCAGTTATATTTGCTATTTATCTTTTAGCCAACAAGGAAACGCTCATAAAACAATTTAAAAAAGTTTTAAGAGCGTATAATCCATATAAAGGCGAAAAGTTGGGTCATTACCTTTCAATTGCTAATAAAACTTTTTCAAGCTTTGTTGTCGGACAATGTACAGACGCTGTATTGCTCGGCTGTATTATAGGCGTCGGTATGTGGCTGTTTGGTTTTCCTTATGCACTTTTAACCGGAGTTGTCGTTGGAATAACAGCTTGGATTCCTATAGTAGGTGCATACTTGGGAGCTATTATAGGAGCATTTCTGATTTTTACCGAAAGCCCTATAAAAGCAATTATTTTCATAGCCTTCTATCTTGTTGTTCAGATCCTTGAAGAAAACTTGATCTACACAAGAGTTGTCGGAAATTCTGTAGGGCTTCCGTCTATATGGGTTTTAGCAGCAGTAACTGTCGGTGGAGGACTTTTCGGAATCTTCGGAATGATATTTTCCGTTCCTCTAGCCGCCACAATATATAAAATTGTCAGAGAACGTGTAAACGAAAAGCTCAGCACCGAAGCAAAGACAGAATCAAGCGACGTAATAGAAATTAATTTTTCAAACGACAAACAGAAAGAAAGGAAATAAAACATATGAAACCTATGCAGTTTGAAATTGATGACATAATTAAACGAGCTATAAAAGAGGACATAAACTATATCGATGTTACTACCGATTATCTCATTGATGATAACCTCACGTCAACCGCAAGATATGTATCAAAGGACGACGGAGTTTTGTGCGGAATAGAAATAGCCATGAGAGTTTTTGAACTTTTGGACAGCACGATTCAGTACGAGATTTTGATAAGCGACGGTCAAAAGGTTAAAAAAGGCGACATAATCGCTGTTATTCACGGAAGTGTTAAAACGCTGTTAAAGGGTGAAAGAACTGCTCTTAATCTAGTTCAGCACCTTTCAGGTATTGCTACTCAAACGAACAAATGCGTTGAATTGATAAAAGACACAAAGGCAAGTGTTGCCGATACAAGAAAAACTCTTCCCGGACTTCGCTCACTGCAAAAATACGCTGTTACTGTCGGAGGCGGAAAAAACCACAGATACAACCTTTCCGACTGTGCAATGCTCAAAGATACTCATCTTGACGCATACGGCAGCATCACAAATGCTGTTAACGCACTGCGTGAACATTTGGGACACACCGTAAAAATCGAGGTTGAAACAACAAATCTTGACGAAGTAAACGAAGCTCTTTCGGTAGGTGCAGAGCTTATTATGCTTGACAATATGTCCTGCGATCAAATGGCAGAGGCTGTAAAGCTTTGTGATGGCAAATCCTTGCTTGAAGCAAGCGGAAATGTAACAGAAGAAACTATAAAAAGCATTGCCGAAACAGGCGTTGACATTATCTCAATAGGAGCTTTGACTCATTCGGTAAAATGCTTTGATATATCAATGAAAATGGAAAAGAGTGCAAAATAATGATTTTATTCACAAGCGATTATACAGAGGGCTGTCACGAGAAAATCTTAAACGCCCTTACGAAAACAAATATGGAGCAGACAATTGGCTACGGTCAAGACGAATACTGTGAAACAGCAAAAGAAAAAATTAAAGCTGCATTTTCTCTTACTCACAGTGATATTCATTTCCTTGTAGGCGGAACACAGACGAACACAACTGTCATAACGTCTGTACTAAAGCCATATCAAGGCGTTATCTCGCCGGACACAGGTCACATCAATGTTCATGAAACGGGTGCGATCGAAGCAAGAGGTCACAAAGTAATAGCCGTTCCAAACAAATACGGAAAGCTCTCAGCTAAACAAATAGAAGAGCTTTATATCTCTCACATTTCAGATGAATCGAAAGAACACACCGTTATGCCTAAAATGGCATATATATCATTCCCGACTGAAACAGGAACAATTTATTCAAAGCAAGAGCTTTGTGATATATATGAAACCTGTAAGAAATGCGGAATATATTTGTTCATCGACGGTGCAAGGCTTGGGTATGGGCTTGCGTGTGAAAAGTGCGACATAAAACCCACTGAGCTTGAAAATTTATGCGATGTTTTTTACATAGGCGGAACAAAGGTCGGAGCGCTCTTCGGAGAAGCTCTTGTCATAACTAATGACGATCTAAAGCCCGATTTCAGATACATGATAAAGCAATGCGGAGGTATGCTCGCAAAGGGAAGACTTTTGGGAATTCAATTTGCCGAGCTTTTTACCGATAATTTGTATTTTGAAATTTCAAAGCACGCAGTTTCGCTTGCATTAAAGCTTAAAGACGCTTTTATTAAAAAGGGCTATTCCCTTTTTGCCGATTCCTATACAAATCAGCAGTTTGTCATTTTGAGCAATGATAAAGCTTTTGAGCTAAAATGCGAATTCGGATTTGAGCTATCTCAAAAGATCAGCGAAAAAGAGTCCGCTTACAGATTCTGTGCGAGCTGGGCTACGAAGGAAGAAAATATCGAAAAACTGATTATGAAGCTTTAGCACCCTTAGGAGGTAATTTATGGCATCAATTATGGATCAAGAAAGACAGTTTCATATTAACACTACAAAGGACGAAATAGGAAGATATGTAATTCTACCCGGAGATCCCGGAAGAGTTGAAAAAATTGCAGCATATCTTGAAAATGCACAACAGATTTCTTATAACCGTGAATATAATGTTTACACGGGAACCTTGGACGGAGAAAAAGTAACTGTATGTTCAACGGGAATAGGCGGACCATCTTCCGCTATCGCTGTCGAGGAGCTTATAAAATGCGGAGCGGATACTTTTATCCGTGTAGGCACAAGCGGAGGCATGGATACTAAAGTTATCGGCGGAGATTTGGTTATTGCAACCGCTGCCGTAAGAGGTGAAGGCACGAGCCATGAATATCTCACTGCGGATTATCCTGCTGTTGCGGACTTTGAGGTTGTTTCAGCGTTAAAGCAAGCTGCGGAAAAGCTTTCATCAGATGATTTCGGAAACGGTTATCATTTGGGTGTTGTTCATTCAAAGGACAGCTTTTACGGTGAGGTTGAGCCCGATGAATCCGCTGTAGCATCGGATATAAAATATCGCTGGAATGCATATTTAAAAGCAGGCTGTCTTGCAAGTGAAATGGAATGTGCGGCAATTTTTGCAATCGGACTTGTAAAAAGAGTCAGATGCTCGTGTGTTTTGACAGCGCTTTGGAATGTTGAAAGATCAAACAAAGGTCTTCCCGACAACATAACTCATGATTCTCAAAGAGCTATTAAATGTGCAATTGAAGCCATAAGAATTCTAATCAAAGAGGATAAAAAATGATCAGAAAAATAATTGCCTCATTATCCGCTCTGCTAATATTTATGTCGCTTTGCGGATGTGATGAAATCTTTTATAAGACGCCCGAATTTTCGGTTGTCAAAAGTGAGTATGCAAATATAATCATGCCCGATCTTACAGGCAAGACTTTAGAAGATGCAAATAAAAACGCTTTGGAGTATAAGCTCAACCCAATCGAAAATTACTCGACAGAATTTAAAAAGGGATTGATCTTTGACCAGAGTGTAAAGGCAGGAGATTCGGTATCTCCCGGAGCAATAGTTGATGTTTACGTTTCTAAAGGAACGAGATATACTGAAGTTCCTTATGTTTCTGACTTTACATATCAAGTTGCAAAAACTGTTTTGCAGTCTGTAGGGTTTGAAGTCAAGGTAGTTTATGAGGGCAAGAAAGGCTCATGTGACGATTCTGTTATCGCAATTTCTCATAAAGAAGGCACAAAGGCTGTATACGGCTCAGTAATAACTATAAAAGTAAATGCTCTTGAACCGACAAAAATCAAAACAACTGCTACAAAGACTTTAGTGCGTGACGGCACTCGACCTGCTGCAACAAAATTTACTTACTGATTTTGTTGACATAGCTTTTTGTATTTGCTATACTAAAAAAAAGAGAAAAAGATAAAGAAAAGGAGACAAAATATTATGAAAAAAACAATTGCATTATTGTTAGCGCTTGTTATTTCAACTTCTATGATGGTCGGATGCGATGACGGCGAAAATTCAGCTGTCACGCCAAAAGATTCTTCGAGTCAATCCGATTCTAACGGCGATTCATCATCGGACGGCAATAATTCCGGAACTGACGACAGCTCAGATCCGAACAATAAGAAGCCGCAGGTTGACACAAAGGGCGAATATCAAAATGACGGTGTTATGATCACCGGAACGGGCAATGACGTAAGAGCTATTGAACTTTACGGAGGAAGCTTTGAAAAAGGCTCGAAATATGCTGAAACTCTTAATACTTACAAAGAAAAGCTCGGTGATAAAGTAAATGTATACAATATGTGTATTCCGACAGCTTTTTCGTATTATCTTCCGACAAAATACGAAAGCGAGTTTGCAAGCCAATATGACAACATACGAAACATTCAAAGTCAGCTGAAAAATGTAATCGACGTTGATATTTATAATACGCTTGCAGAACATTCGGACGAATACATTTACTTTAGAACTGACCACCATTGGCAGCCGCTCGGCGCTTATTATGCTGCCGGGGTTTTTGCCGAAAGGGCTTCTGTAAACCAGTTCCCTGACCTATCCACATACACAAAAGTTGATTATGAAGGCTTCTGCGGTACTCTTGAAGGCTTTGCAAGTTCAAACGAGCTGGCGCAGAACCCGGATCTATTCACGTATTATAAACCGGCTAATTTAGAAAGATTAAAAACCACTTACTATGATACACATTTTTCAAATCCTGTTGAAAGCATATTGTTTTTTGACGACTTTGAAATGAAAAACGCATACAGCACTTTCTTGGGCGATGACAGAGAGATCGCAA
>OHDN01001687.1_pt1 | contig 10770 bp, 3 predicted proteins | sample 1566971 | NCBI WGS metagenome assembly OHDN01 (sample SAMEA3879538, study PRJEB24766) | human gut metagenome | biome: human-associated habitat; feature: feces | place: USA | collected 1985/1987
GTGGATTTTTTAGTAATAAAAAGTTATAATGATATAATAATTTGAAATTTCAAATTAAAGGGAGAGAGGAACGTGTATAAAAATCTGATGGCAGAATTGGCAAAACAGGAGATGAGCCTTGAAGAACTGTCAAAAGAAATGGGGATCAAGCAGGAGACATTGCTGCTGAAAATGGAAAGCTGTCATGGAATTAATTTTAAGGAGGCTGTGAAGATTAAAATGATTCTAAAAACGGATATGCCGTTGGAGCAGCTTTTTTCTTGGGAGCCGATTTGAAATTTAGGATTATATGAAATGGCACTGAACCGGTAGATAAATATTCATCAGTGAAAAATCTTGTGTTTTTATAAAGGCTGGTAAATATGATGAGAAGTATAGAAGGAGGTGTAGGAGATCTGCCGGATCATATAAATAAATTTTTGATATAGCATTATATTTTTTGGGTATGTAGAGAGGAAGGGTTATATGAACAAAATTTACAAAGTCATTTGGAGCAAAGTGAAGAACAGTTATGTGGTAGTTCCAGAAATTGCCGCCAGCCGCGGGAAAAGCAGCGGCAGAGGAGGCATAGGTCTCCGTACTCTTTTATGTGCCCTGGCATTAGTGGGGAGTGTAGCATTCCCGCTAAACGTTGCTCAAGCGGTAAATCCTGCCGGAACGGGGGCAGGTGTAGCATGGGGGAACGGAACCAATAGTGGAGGCGATCCAAACAATGTGGCGATTGGTGGTTATGCCCAGGCGCTTGGACAGGTCGCTTTGGCGTTAGGAGCACATAGTGAATCTTCAGGACAATATTCTACAGCTGTAGGTGGCGGATCACATGCTACCGCTAAAAATGCGGCAGCGATTGGCCCTTGGTCTGAGGCGAGAGCAGAAAATGCGGTGGCTGTAGGTCCGACTGCTAAGTCTACCGGAGAATATGCTACCGCTATCGGTGGGGAGTCAAAGGCTAGGGCTAAAAATGCGCTTGCCTTAGGTGCTATAGCTGATGCATCAAAAGAAAATGCGGTTGCTATCGGTGCAAAAGCTGCATCTGCCGGAGAATATGCTGCCGCTATCGGTGGCGGTGCAAAGGCGAACAGTAAGCATGCTATTGCTGTCGGTAGCCTTTCTGAGGCTACGGGAGAAGCCTCCTTGGCGATGGGGAATAACTCAAAAGCTTCGAACAATTATGCGTACGCAATCGGTGGAAGCTCAAAGGCGACAGGTCAGTGGTCTATCGCTATGGGTACGAGTGCGACGGCGATGGAGGATGCCAGTGTAGCGATTGGTACCTGGTCAGAGGCGACGAAGGGGCAAGCCACGGGTATCGGCTATCAAGCTAAAGCAAGAGCTATAGGGGCTACGGCTCTCGGCAGACTTTCGTTAGCTAACGCAGTGGATGGTACTGCTATAGGGTCTTCGACTTCCGTTACCGGCCTAAATGGTACGGCGATAGGTAACAAAGCTAATGTATCAGTAAAGAATGGCGTAGCTATCGGTAATGAAGCAAAAGTGGCGAATGAAAATGCTGTGGCTATCGGTGCCGGATCTGAAACTGCAGCAGCTGCTGCCACAGCTTCCGAAACGGTCAATGGCGAAGTACATAGTTTTGCAGGGGCTAACCCCGGTTCTACGGTAAGTGTAGGCAAGGCAGGTGCAGAACGTACTATTACTAATGTCGCAGCTGGTCGTCTTTCTGATACATCTACCGATGCTGTCAACGGCAGCCAACTATATGCGGTGAATACGGAAGTAAATAAAGGCGTAGTGTATGCAGGTGATGTAAAGGCTGCAGGGGCTAATGATAATAAATTTACTCAAAGATTAGGCGCGCAAACTAATGTCGTTGGTGGCATAGCAGATGAATCTAAATTGAGCGACAACAATATCGGTGTAGTATCTAATGGAAGAAATACGCTGAATGTTAAACTGGCAAAAGAACTTAAAGGTTTGACCAGTGTAACGACCGGCGATACGGTTATGAATAATGATGGTGTGACGATCAATAATGGCCCTAAGATCGTCAAGACCGGTATTGATGCCGGCAATAAACAAATCACAAATGTTGCCAGCGGTGGAGATGTAATTACGAACGGTGCCAATATCGGGGATATTAACCGTATTGTCGAAGCAAAAGATAAATACGTGACCGACGGTACCGCGACTTACCAGGCAAACGGCGATGGTACGGCTGCATTGACAGGTACAAACAATTTAACTGCTAATGTGACAGGTCTCAAAAATAACTTTGTTACAAGCGGCAGCGTTTCCACTGACGGCAAGACTTTGACATTGGAACGGAACGATACAGGCAAAGTCAATGTTGATCTGAGCAATGTATTCACCGAAGTGGCAAAGGGAGACTATCGTCTGGTAGCAAATCCTGCAGCAGGAAGCCAGGGTAAATATAAACCTGACAGCAATGGCAACATGGTATTGACTGTAGCGAATGATAAAGGTGACACGAAACAGGTTACGCTGACGGACATCGCTTCCAAAACGCAGCAGGATACCAATACAACAAACATCACAAATATCAACACCACCATTGCGAAAGGTTTGAACTTCGCTGGTGATACCGGTGCAGACATCAACAAGCAATTGGGCGAGAAGTTATCCATCAAGGGCGGTGCTTCTGCGGACTTGACAGATAACAATATCGGTGTAATATCTGACGGCACTCAACTAAATGTTAAGCTTAAAAAAGATGTTAACTTAGGTCCTAACGGTAGCTTGACTATCAACGGAAAAACTTATGTCAATAAAGACGGTTTGAATGCGGGCGGTCAAAAAATTACTAACGTAGCACCTGGTACTGACGGAACGGACGCGGTCAATGTGGATCAGCTGAATGCGGCTATTGGCGGTACGGCAAAAGCGACGACAGTCAAAGCGAAAGATACTAATGTAACCGTTACAGAAGGTGTTAATGGGGCCGGTGGCAAAGAATTCACAGTTGGATTAGGTGATAAGGTAACTCTTGGTGCAGATGCCGATAAGAAAGTTGTTGTAGACGGCACTACCGGTAAGATTACAGCCGGAAATAAGGTAACCATTGATGGCACGACAGGCGATATCCAGGCAGGAACAGTCAAAGTGACCGGTGCCGGCACAGTGAACGAATTGACTAACCGTACATGGGATATTGACAACCCGACAGTCGTACACGGACAGGCGGCAACGGAAGACCAGCTGAAAACGGTCAGTGACGGCGTGAAAACCAACAAGACTGATATTACAAATATCAATAACACCATTGCCAAAGGCTTGAGCTTCAAGGGTGACGATGCAACTGTCATCAATAAGAAATTGGGCGAACAGTTGGATATCAAAGGCGGTGCTGATGCGTCCAAATTGTCTAATGGCAATATTGGCGTAGTATCCGAAAATGGTGCGCTGAATGTGAAACTGGCCAAGGATCTGAAAGACCTGACCAGCGTGACCACCGGCGATACGGTTATGAATACTGACGGATTGACCATTAATAACGGTCCTAAGATTGTTAAGAATGGTATTGACGCAGGCGGTAAGAAGATTACCAATGTAGCGGCCGGTACTGACAATACGGATGCAGTCAACTTTGGTCAATTGAAAGACGCTGTTGCAGCAGGAAAGACAATCCTGAAAGACGGTAAAAATACCACCGTGGAAGGCGATGGCTCTGCTAACAATCCGTACAAAGTCAATGTGAATGATGACCTGGTGCTCGGTAAAAAAGGCGCTGACGGCAAAGACGGCTCCATCGGAGTTAACGGTAAAGACGGTTCTGCCGTAGTGATCAACGGGAAAGACGGCTCTATCGGTTTGAATGGCAAAGACGGCGCTAACGGACTCACCATCAAGGGCGGTGACGGAAAACCGGGCCTTGACGGAACCAATATCACGCGTCTCATCATTGAAGATAAGAACGGTGGCACACATGAAGTTGCTACCATGGACGACGGCATGAAGTACGGCGGCGATACGGGAGCGGTTATCAAGAAGAAACTGAATGAACAGGTGAACGTCATCGGCGGCATTACGGATGAAAGCAAACTGACGACAGATGATAATATCGGCGTCGTATCTGACGGCAGCAACAATCTGAAAGTCCGTCTCGCCAAAGCCTTGAAAGGCCTGGAAAGCGTGACTACCGGCGATACGGTCATGAACAATAACGGCGTTACGATCAATAACGGAGCGGCTGGAAACACCGTATCCCTGACCAAAAACGGCCTTGACAACGGCGGCAACAAGATTACCAACGTGGCAGCCGGCGACATCAGCGCAAACAGCACCGATGCCGTCAATGGCAGTCAGCTGCATGAAGTAAAGACACTGGCAGGCCAGCATACGACCGTCAAAGCCAAAGACGCTAATGTAACAGTCACTGAAGGTCTTAATGGGGCCGGTGGCAAAGAATACACTGTCGGACTCGGTGACAAAGTGACACTGGGAAGCGATCCGTCCAAACAGATATCCATCGACGGTACAACAGGCATTATCAAAGCCGGAGACAAAGTCACCATTGACGGCACGACAGGAAACATCGACGCCGGAAAAGTGAAAATCAACGGGAAAGACGGAACCGTTAACGAACTGACCAACAAAACCTGGGATCCGAACAACTTCACCAGCGGACAGGCCGCCACAGAAGACCAGCTCAAAGCAGTAGACCAAAAGATTACCAATACGTCCGAAGAACTGACGAAAAAAGGAATGGAATTTGCCGGTAATGAAGGCGAATTCCACCGGAACCTGGGAGAGAAAGTCACCATCAAAGGAGAAGGGACCAAAGCCGCCTCCGAATACTCCGGTGAAAATATCAAAACTATTGCCGATGAGAACGGTAATATCACCGTCAAAATGGATAAGAACCTGAAAACCGAAACCATTGTCGCTACAGGTAAAGACGGAAAAGACGGCAAAATCGGTATCAACGGGAAAGACGGCAAAACGACAAATATCTCCGTTACCCGTGACGGCAAGCCCGGGGTGGACGGTGCACCGGGTACGACTACGACCCGTATCGTATACCAGAAACCGGACGGCACCAGTGAAGAAGTGGCGACCCTGAATGACGGCATGAAGTATGGCGGTGATACGGGAGCAGTCATCAAAAAGAAACTGAACGAACAGGTGAACGTCATCGGCGGCATTACAGACGAAAGCAAACTGACCACAGAGGATAACCTTGGTGTCGTATCTGACGGCAGCAACAACCTGAAGGTGAAAATGGCCAAAGACCTGAAAGGTCTTAACAGCGTAACCACCGGAAATACAGTCATGAATAATAGCGGTCTGACAATCAAGAATGGTCCGAGCATCACAGAGACCGGTGTTGATGCAGGCGGCAAACGGATTACCAATGTGGCGGCAGGCAAGGCGGACACGGATGCCGTCAATGTCAGCCAGTTGAAGCAGATTGGCAGCGCTATCAATAAAATTGATAACCGTATGAATCGGGTTGGCGCAGGAGCAGCGGCATTGGCAGCTCTCCACCCGCTGGACTTTGATCCTGATGATAAATGGGATATTGCCGCCGGCTATGGCAATTACAAAGATGCCCATGCGGTATCAGTAGGGGCATTCTACCGCCCGAATGAAGATACTATGCTCAGTGTGGGCGGTTCCTTTGGCGGAGGAGAAAATATGGTGAATGCCGGAGTGAGCCTGAAGTTGGGACAGGGCAACCATGTGTCCACTTCTAGAGTGGCGATGGCAAAGGAAATCAAAGATCTTCGTGCTGAACTGGAAAATATGAAGGGGGCGCTGATGAAGGTTTCCGAAGGAAAACAGCTGGATTCTTTGGATATGGACAAGATGCAGCTCTTCCCCGATGTGCCTGAAAACCATTGGGCTTATGACTATGTAGCGACGCTGGCAGGAAATGGCGTCATTGTGGGATACCCGGACGGACAGTTTGGCGGAGACCGCATGATGACCAGGTATGAAATGGCTGCGTTGATTTACAGGGCTATACAGAATGGTGCCGTTGCTGATGAACAGATGGCCAGAGCACTGAAAGAATTCGAACCGGAACTGGAACGTATTAGAGTAGATACTATTACCAATCATAAGGATGGCACACCTGATATTCAGCGTGTACGCGTCATTAAAGGTCGCGGTTAATTGAAGCGAGAGGCTTTCATATGAAGAAATTGTGGTTTGCTGTGATAGGAACGATATTGATGCTGTTGCTGCCGGGATCCTCGGCAGCGGCAGTGAATGATATTACCGTAACCGGCCAGTTTGAAGGGGCTTATGCGGAAAATGTATATCGTTTTGTTACTCCCGATGGGCAGGAGATTCCTGCTATGATGGAACATGCTGGAAAGATAATGAGTTATACGCCTTTTCAGGCGACAGGGCATGTAGTTTATAATCAAGCTAAGCAGCCTATACTTATTATCCAGAATGTGTCTTATCAAGAGCGGATTCCCAATCAGCGTCCAGTCAGCTACAGAAAAAAGGCTGAAAATCCGCCTTCACCGAAGACGGTAGTGGCATCACGGATATCCCGGGACGCAGGCTATTTCATGGGACCGGTGAAGAGTGATCTTGACTACTGGTATCAGGTCAATCCGGGAGATTTGAGAATAGAGGATCTGGGTGATTATCAGGTGGCATGGAATTTGTCCGGGATTCCTGTAGGAACAAAAATTTGCACGGTGGGCAGCATTCTGACCAGCGCCGGCGGCGGACTGATGAATTTTCGTACGGCCCGGGGAAATAAAATTCTTATCAACCGTAATGGTGCAGTTATCCCTATGGGACAGAGGGTAACCATTTTGGGAATTATTTCTGCCCCGTCAGTGCTCACAGTTCAATTCGTAAACAGCGTTGGATCCTAGTCGGATAAGACAATCTTTCTAAATTAGGAACAAGATAAAAGATTTTCTTCTATAGCATAGCTTGTTGTAGGAGAGAGTCTTTTATTTTGCTTATTACCGGGAAAAGGTGAATAGATCGAGGGGGCAGCTAAAGGGGGTCAGGATGTAGAAAATCTCGATAACGTATGATACATTCCTTAAATCCAATTGAATATACATAGGTCTTTGCCCTCAGTACAATTAAGCCATCACAACCAATACCCCGGGGAGGCAAAACTATATTTGATAACCTACACAGTTGAATGGGACTCTTGTAAATAACAATCTTAAAAGTCTTGTTCGAAACGGTAGTTATTGAAATAGACCACCGTCGTAAATGCTCTGCAGAAGAAGCACTTATTGAAATGTATCTTGCCGGTGTTTCTGTGCAATGAGTTGGAGACATCACGAAAACATTGTGGAAACTGAAAGCCTTTCCCGGGACAATCAGCAGCCTCAGCAAAAATCCGATAGACATATTACAAACATTGGATAGGACAAATAATATATGTCGTGCGATATTGAAGTTTAAAAGTCCCAATGAAATATTAAGAGAGTATCTGACTAGGGTTGCATAAAAGGTATTAAGTTCAAAACTATTTTCTAAGAGTGTGTCACAAATGTTTGATTATTCCAGAAATGAGATCTGATATCCGAGCTTACAAGTGTAGAAATAAAATAAATTTTCTGCTACAATATATAATTATTGGAAAAGCAGTTTTGTGTAACCTGCGGAATTTGTCTGTTAAAATCTGAAACCGGTTGTGTGACAGGGAGAGGTGAGACGAAGCGCGAAGGGGAAACAGCGTCAGGAAAACATAGTGGTTCTTTTATATTTTTATTTCTTTAATATTGGGAGGAAAGTATGAACAGAGTTTACAAGATTGTATGGAGCAAGGCAAAAAATACTTATGTGGTAACGTCGGAACTGGCGAAGAACCACACGAAAAGCGCTTCGGGGAAAGCAGTGAAAGCGGTGCTGGCAGCAGCTGTGGGGATGGGAGTCCTCATGGGTGGATACACGGCGAATGCGGCGGATACAACGACAGGTTCCGGCAGCGGCGTGGCATACGGCACGAGCAGTAACGCGCCGAAAGCAGAAAATGTGGCTGTCGGCAAAGGGGCAACAATTAAGTATTCTAATGGTGCTAGTGCTGCCACTGGGGATGTGGCTGTCGGAAATGATGCCGTTATTGATAACTATGCCAGCCAGGGCGGCAGTATTGCCATCGGGAAAAATGCAAAAATAGAAAATATGACTGGAAAGCAGGAATCATTATTTGCACTGGGGCAAACAACCTATCACTCCGGAAATTTTTGGGGAACATTACAAATTCCCGACAATCCGGAGAATGTGGCAGGAAGTATAGCTATTGGTGATAACACCTATGCACGGACGGGGAGCATTATGATTGGCTCTCATAATTATAGAGGAGATATAGGAGACCAATCTGTAGATACATCTAAAACAAAAGACTATGGAGTCAATATTAATGCAACTACCTTAGGGACGAATAGTTTTAATCAAGGCGCCTTTTCCACAGTTAATGGTGCTTATTCAATTATTTCTGGTAAATATGATGGGAGTGGTTTTTCAGCGTATGCCGGACAGAATTTCGGCGCCACGATTACCGGTTCTCTAAACAGCATTGAATCTGCTACCGCTTCTTCTCGATATTCCGGCGTGGCGAACAGCATCGTCGGTACGGCAAACCGGACCTTTAATTCCAACGGCTCCCTGATTTTCGGTGCCGGTAATGAGATTACCAATTCAGTTACAAATATTAATGCCCCATCCAGTGGCGGCGCTTCAGCAAAAGATTTGGCAGATACACTGCGCAGCGCTGTAAGAAATAGCGAAAGCGGCGGTGCCACCCTTGCCATCGGCGGAGGAAATACAGCGGATTGGACCCAGCTTTCTCAAATTATTGGTGTGAACAATACGTTGAAAGGTGAATCTGGGGCTATTAGTAAGTTTAACATGATTGATGGCTACAAAAATACCGTAACCAAGGCCGAGCACGTGTCCGTGATCGGCTCCGAGAATACCGTTGAAAACAGCAAGAGCCAGACCGTTATCGGGGACAGCAATAAGATTACCGATAGAAATGCCGGTACGGTTTCCGGGAAACAGGAAGAAAGGACGAAGAATGTGTCCGACCTTGTCATCGGCAAGGGAAATGATATTTCCGGCAACGACACCTATATGAAAGGGTATGAGAGCCTGACTGTTATCGGGAATAATAACAAAGCAGTCAATCCCAGCTCGTCTATCGTGATCGGGGATAATCAGAAGTTATCAGCGATTAAAGAATCTGTTGTTATCGGTTCCATGACACCGGAAGAAAAGGCCGATCCCGATATCGGGCAGAAACATGCCAGTGTCGTTGTCGGGTATCATGCCCAGAGCGGGACCAGAGACGGCGGCGGAATGAATGTGGCTCTTGGCCATGGCGCAAAAGCTTATGGCTGGCAGGAGACCGTGACAGGGATCAAATCCATTGTGGAGGCAGGCTCCGGCTATGACGGTTATCTGGCTTCTGTCTATGGCGGTCTTAATACCGTAGCGTCAAATAAGGCGGACCAGAATGATGGGATGGCAAACACCGTCGTCGGTACCCTGAACAAAACAGAAGGCGCCAATGGGGCACTCGTTTTCGGCGCGGGCAATAGCGTTACACATTCTTTCGGGACGGCACCGACCGATGAAGATGGAAACAGTATGAATGAGCATTGGAGCGATGCCATACTTGGAGGAGGACAGAAGTATGCTATGGGAGAAGGACCGCTGGGCCATGATGAGCTCAGGAAAGCGATGGGACTGGCCATGTCGACCGGCGGCGGCTCCGTGGTCACCATGGGGAATGGAAATACCTCAGATTATGCCGTCCATTCCCAGATCATCGGCTCCGGAAATATCCTTACAGGTACAGCAAATACACCCAGCATCAATAATACGATCAACGGATATGGAAATACAGGCAGGAATGTGGAACGTATGTCTATGATGGGGACCGGGAATAATATGTCCGGCAGTACGGCCGATGTAGTGATTGGGGATTATCACCATATGGACGGCGGTAGAAACAATGTAATTCTTGGATCCATGGCTACGGAAAAGAAGACTGTAGAGAAAACGTATACGATGAAAGATGCTTCGGGCAATGTTATTCTCGAAAAGAAATATAAGGTGACGGAAAATGTACCGATTAAATCGCATACGGCGAATGTAAGCAATGCGGTGATGCTCGGCTACAATACGGATGTGGAAAAAGACGGCGGCGTAGCAATCGGCGCGGATTCCATCGCCGCTGTTGACAAGGGTGTTGCAGGCTATGACCCGGCTGCCGGTAATCATGCCAATGATACGACAGGCACCTGGAAAGCGACGGCCGCCGCTGTTTCTGTCGGTAAAGCGGCAACTCCGACCAGTGCGGCAGTCACCCGCCAGATTACAAATGTGGCGGCAGGCAGTGAAGATACAGACGCGGTCAATGTGGCACAGCTGAAAAAGGTACAGGCAGCTGCCGGTGCGGCGAAAGTGCACTATTACAGCGCCAAGTCTACAAAAACGGGAGCCGGCAGCAACTATGACAATGACGGCGCCGAGGCGGAAGACAGCATCGTGCTCGGTATTTCCTCTTCTTCGAAAGGGGTGAACAGCACCGTTCTTGGCAATAATAACAAACTGACCGGAGTGAAAAACGGAAGAAACAATAGTATCGTCGCCGGCCAGAATCTGGACGTGGAAGGCGCCCATAATGCCGTATTCGGCACGGATTATAACAATTATGACCATAAGCTGACAAAAGTCTTCGGGGAACAGAATACGGTCATCGGTGTGGGGAACCTGGTCGGCTATACGGCGGAAAAAGATCCGAGCGATCCGACAAAATGGATTTACACCAAGAAATCCAGCGGCAGCGACCAGAACGTG
>OHDN01001689.1_pt1 | contig 10765 bp, 9 predicted proteins | sample 1566971 | NCBI WGS metagenome assembly OHDN01 (sample SAMEA3879538, study PRJEB24766) | human gut metagenome | biome: human-associated habitat; feature: feces | place: USA | collected 1985/1987
GTGAAACGGCAGAATAAAATGATGAAATCATTTTATTAAGAAATAGTATTATGTACTCTAGTCCTCTGCAAACAATCGATCCCGGCAATACTGAATGATGGCCTTCCGGGTAATGAGGCCGATGAACGCGCCGTAGTCATCTACCACGGGAACAAAGTTCTGGTTGGACGCCCGGTCAATCAGATCGTGCATGGAGGCGGTGATCCGGACGGGGACATTGTCCCTTCTTCGGGCAATCTCCATAATCCGCCGAGCCTCCGCCTGACGCATATCCATATAGCACATGTTCTTCAGTGCCCACAGCAGGTCACCTTCCGTCAGGGTACCCCGGTATTCTCCCCGGCGGTTCAGGATGGGCAGAGCCGCATAGCCGGAGCCCTCCATTTTCTCCAGAGCCTGCCGAATGGTAAAATCATCGTGCAGATACGCACACATTGCCTTCGGTGTCAGGAAAAATAAGATATTATTCATTGCTTACTCCTTTTCGCTCAGGGCTTCGGAAGCCCCCCGGCAATGGCCGGGGCATTCCGAGAGGTGTGCCCCTCTCACTGCTTTTATTATATCACATTTAGAAAGGAAAAGTATGAATTTTTATTGTTATTTTGTCGGCTTGCCGTCAAATATCCCGGAGGCCTTTTGTGCAAAGTGCCTTATTCTTCCGGAAATTTGAATTCCGTACAGTCAAAAGTGGCAAAATAATCCTTGACGGTCTCCGCCCGGCGGATGAGCTGGAAGCTTCCGTCCGTCCGGAGAAGAACCTCCGCGGAGCGCAGCTTGCCGTTGTAATTATAGCCCATGGAGAAGCCATGGGCGCCGGTATCGTGGATGCAGAGAATGTCCCCGATCTCGATTTCCGGCAAGCTCCGCTCGATGGCGAACTTGTCGTTGTTCTCGCACAGGCCGCCGATGACGTCGTACACATGATCCAGCGGCGCGTCCTCCTTGCCCAGGACGGTAATGTGGTGGTAGGCGCCGTACATGGCAGGCCGCATCAGGTTGGCGGCGCAGGCGTCCAGACCCACATACTCCCGGTAGATGTGCTTCTGATGAAGCACCGTGGAAATCAGATGGCCGTAGGGTGCCAGCATAAACCGACCCAACTCGGTGAAAATGGCAATGTCATCCATGCCGACGGGAACCAGAATCTCGTCGTACTTCATGTGCACGCCCTCGCCGATGAGGGCAATGTCACTGGAGGGCTGCTCCGGGCGGTAGTCCACCCCAACGCCGCCGGACAGGTTGACGAAGGAGAAGTGGCAGCCGGTGGCGTTGCGCAGCCGGACGGCCAGACGGAACAGCTGGCTGGCAAGCTCCGGGTAATAGTCATTGGCGGTGGTATTGGAGGCCAGGAAGGCGTGAATGCCGAAGTGCTTCACTCCCAGCTTCATCAGCCGATTGATAGCCCCGGCCATCTGATCCTCGGTCATGCCGTACTTGGCATCCCGGGGCATATCCATAATGGTATTGCCCAGGGAGAAGGAGCCGCCCGGATTATAGCGCAGGCACACGGTCTCCGGCATCTTGTCCCCGGCAATCTTCGCCAGGAAATCCACGAAGGTGGCGTCATCCAGGTTGATGTAAGCCCCCATCTGCCAGGCCTTACGCATATCCTGTACCGGGGTCACGTTGGAGGAGAACATCACGTCGTGGCCGGTACAGCCCACGGCCTCGGCAAGCAGAAGCTCGGCGTAGGTGGCGCAGTCACAGCCGCAGCCCTCCTCCTTCAGAATTTGCAGAATGTAGGGGTTCGGGGTGGCCTTCACGGCAAAATACTCCCGGTAGCCCGGATTCCAGGCAAAAGCCGCCTTCAGTGCCCGGGCATTGGCTCGGATACCGGCCTCGTCATAAATATGGAAGGGGGTGGGAATCTCCCGGATGATTTCCTGGGCTTTTTCCAGGGTGAGAAAGGGTGTCTTTTTCATATTTCTTCCTTCTTTCCGGGAAGGCAGGGCTTCCGGCCTTCCGAGTATAAAAAAACCTGCGCAGAGCCTGCACAGGAAAAGCACACTGTCTTCCCGGCAGCACAACACCCGGGGCTCCTGACCGCATTGCGCTGGGACACCCGCGGATGACAGTTCCGCACATCTTCTGTGCGGCCCCAGGAAGTGCCTGCCGGGCAGCAGACAGAACCTTCGGCGAAAATGCCCTTCCCGCATTCGGCAATTGCCAAACCGAACGGGTACTCATCATTTCCGCAACCTCAGCCGTGACTGGGGTTATTGTACGCCATGGACATACCTTTGTCAACACTCTTTTTCCTCTACCCGGGGTAGAATTTCTCTATCTCCCGGTCAGAGAGGGTAGAATGGGGGCAGTAGGTAGCCTTTTTCCGGAATTGTGATAAGGTAAAGGCAGAAAACAACGTGAGGTGTTTAACCATGAAACGAACAAAGCTATGTGACCGGCATCTTCCAGACTACTCCCGGGGAGAAGAGCTCATGAACATGATTACCCACATTGTGGGCGGAGGGCTGGGAGTTGTGGTGCTGCTGACCTGCGTGGTGCGGGCGGCACTGAACCAGGACTACTGGGGCATCGTCGGCAGCACCATCTACGGCACCACCTTCATTACCATGTTCACCATTTCCAGCGTGTACCACGGACTGAAGCCCGGCATGAGCAAGAAGGTCATGCAGGTCATCGACCACTGCACCATTTACTTCCTCATCAGCGGCACCTACACCCCGGTGCTGCTGTCCGCCTTCCGTCCGCTGTATCCGGCCTTGGGCTGGAGCCTCTTCGGCTTTGAGTGGGCACTGGCGGTGCTGGCCACGGTGCTGACGGCCATCGACCTGAAAAAGTACAGTGTCTTCTCCATGATCTGCTATATCGGCATGGGCTGGGCCATTATTCCCTTTGCAAAGCAGACCATTCAGGTGCTCACGGTTCCCGGCTTTGTGCTGCTGCTTCTGGGAGGCATTGCCTACACCATCGGCTCCGTGCTCTACGGCCTGGGCAAGACGAAAAAGTGGATGCACTCGGTATTTCACATTTTTGTGGTTCTCGGCGCGGTGCTCCAGTATTTCGCCGTGCTGCTGTATGCCATTTAAGGAAAGCTTCCCCTCTCCGAACAACACAATTCCCCGCAAATGTCCGAGAACCATAATAGAACTTGTAGGGGCCGATGCCCACATCGGCCCAGAACAAAAAACTGTGCGCAAATTCTTACCTTCAATAAATGTTTCGGCTCTGGTTCCTCCGGAGGAACCAGAGCCGAAATATTTATGGAGTGGATGATCACACGCACAGGCTTTCACGCTGAGTTTTTTGCCCTCATCCGTCTCGCACTTGCGGGGGATGCGCGAGACACCTTCCCCCAAGGGAAGGCAAGGAAACGGATTGTGACCAGAGGGAATCCCTGGAAGGGGCCACACCAGTGTGTTCACTGGTTCGCAATGACAACTTCTGCTTCGGCGCGCTACTTCTGGCAGCGTATTCTTCACTCTATGGAAACACAAACACGGGGCTGCCCCATCTGGGGCAGCCCCGCACTTCGTTATTCTTCCGTTTCCTTCGGCTCCTGGAAGGCATCGAACATAGCGGTGGAGGAAGCCTCCTCCACTTTCCGACCCTCCATAATGGCCTCGAACTGCTCGCCTGTCATGGATTCCTTGTCCAGCAGGAACTCTACCACCTGATTGAGCTTCTCCGCATCCTCGGTAAGGATCTTCCGGCAGTGGTCGTAAGCCTTGTCCACCAGGATCTTCACCTCGTCGTCAATGGTTCCCGCCACCTTCTCGGAATAGCTCTTGGTGGTCTGATAATCCCGGCCGATGAACACCTCGCCGCCGTCCAGATAGGACACGGTGCCCAGCTTCTCGCACATACCGTACCGGGCTACCATATCCCGGGCCAGCTTGGTGGCTCGGTCGATGTCATTGGAAGCACCCACGGAAATATCACCCAGGAACAAAGCCTCTGCCACACGGCCACCCAGCAGGGCCACGATCTGCTCGTACATCTCGTTGCGGGTCAGATTTGAGGAATCGTCCTTGGGCAGCGACCAGGTGGAACCCAGGGACTGGCCTCTGGGAATGATGGTGATATGCCGCACCGGGTCATGGGTAGGCAGTCGGTACATGGCTACGGCGTGGCCGGCCTCATGAATGGCGGTTTCCCGAAGATCCTTCCGGGTCTGCACCCGGCTCTTCTTCGCAGGGCCAGCGGTGATTTTCATCAGAGCCTCGTTCAAATCCTCCATATTCAGCACCGGACGGTTTTCCCTGGCGGCCAGAATGGCGGCCTCGTTGAGCAGATTGCTCAAATCCGCACCGGTAAAGCCGGCAGTGGAGCGAGCCACGGTTTTCAAGTCAACGGAGCCGTCCAGCTTCTTGTCCTTTGCGTGCACCTTGAGAATTTCCTCACGACCCTTCACATCGGGACGACCTACATGAATCTGCCGGTCAAACCGGCCGGGACGCAGCAAAGCCGGATCCAGAATGTCAGGCCGGTTGGTGGCCGCCAGCACAATGACCCCCTCGTTCCGGGAAAAGCCGTCCATTTCCACCAACAGCTGGTTCAGGGTCTGCTCCTTCTCATCGTGTCCGCCGCCCAGACCGGAGCCACGCTTCCGGCCTACCGCATCGATTTCGTCGATAAAGACAATGGCCGGGGCGATTTTCTTGGCCTGTTCAAAAAGGTCTCGAACACGGCTTGCGCCTACGCCCACATACATTTCCACAAAATCCGAGCCGGAAATAGAGAGGAACTGCACGTCCGCCTCTCCGGCTACCGCCCGGGCAAGGAGGGTCTTGCCGGTGCCGGGAGGGCCCACCAGCAGCAGTCCGTGGGGAATCCGGGCGCCGATTTCCCGGAATTTTTCCGGATTGCGCAGGAAATCCACGATTTCCTGAAGCTCCTGCTTCTCCTCGTCCGCACCGGCCACGTCGGCGAAGGTGACCTTCTTCCCCTCGGGTACCCCCAGGGTCGTCCGAGCCTTGCCGAAGTTATTCAGCGGGTTGGCGTTGTTGGCCCGTCCGGCCATAAAGCCCCAGGCAAACAGCAGCACCAACCCCGCCAGCACCAGGGGCAGCACCAGGTCGTAAGCCGAAGGTTCCTTTTCCGGGCGGAAATGGTAGTATTCCAGCACCCCGGAGTCGGTCTGCGCCTGAAGCAGCGGCTCCATTTCCTGGACAAACCGGTCTACGTCGGCAATGGTTGCGGTGAGGCTGGTCTGTCCGTTGTAGGCACTGCGCAGCTCCATGGTCATCACATGGTCGTCCACAACGAAGGACTTGACCTGCTCATTGCGGAACAGCTTCAGCACGGTGGAATAGGGAATCTGATCCTGGCTTTGGGTAAACACACCGCTCAGCCAGGAAAATACCGCGATCAGCAGCACCAGATAAATGAGCGTGGGGACAATTCTACGATTTTTCAATGGGGGTTCTCCTTATTTTGCATAGACTTCCGGCTTCAGAATGCCCACATAAGGCAGGTTCCGGTATTTTTCATTGTAGTCCAGGCCGTAGCCCACCACAAAGGCATTGGGGATGGTAAAGCCAACGTAATCCGCTTTCAGGGTCACGCCCGCCCGGCGGCGCTCGGGCTTATCCAGCAGAGTGCAGATTTTGATGGAGGCGGGGTTCTGCTTTTTCAGGTGGTTCACCGTGAATTCCAGGGAATTGCCAGTGTCAAAAATGTCCTCCAGAATTAGCACATGGCGACCCTCGATGTCCGCGCTCACATCCTGGCGCACCAGCATTTTGCCGGTGGAATCGGTTCCGGCATAGGAGGAAATCCACATAAAGTCCATCTGGCAGGGCACCTGAATCCGGCGAATCATATCCGCGTAGAACACCACCACGCCCTTCAGAACGCCTACGATCACCGGGTTCTTGTCCGCGTATTCCTTGGTCAGGATCTCTCCCAGCTCCTGGATTCTGGTCTGAATCTGCTGCTCGCTCAGCAGGATTTTCTCAATATCATTGTGCATTTTCTGTCTCCCCCTGTATTCTTTCAAAACGGATGGTCACGGCGGGAAGTATTTGCGCCGCCCGATCCAAATTTACGCCGATGGAATAGACCCCCAGAATTCCGGTTTCATCGCAGACCACCGGTATCCGCTCCCGGACTGCCGCCGGAATCTTTCGGTCGATAAAGAGTTTTTTCAGGGACTTGCTGCCCCCGGAAAGCCGGATTTTGTCCCCGGTCTGCCGGGGACGGATGGAAATCTTCCCTGACGGGCACACCGTCAGAAGGTTCTCCGACTGTGCCAGTTCCCCAGCCGGTTCACAGGTGATTCGGATACCTGCCGCCTCCGCGCTTCCGGGACAGGTCAGCGTCACGGGCGTGAAGGCTTCCCCGGTTGGATTTGCCGTGAGGTGGCCGTACTGCCGGGAAAGGGTCACGCCCCCGGGAAAGGCCGCCGAAGCGGAAGGGCTTTCCGAAAATACCAGTGCCTCCGCCTGGGCGATGTGCACATCCTCCGGCTCCCGAACCCCATTTTCCTTCAGAAACCGCTCCAGCATCCGGCTTCGGACGGCACTCGGAAGGGTGCGCAGGGTTTCGACTTCCGGCAGCGTCTCATAGCTGCTCAGCTGGGACAAACAGGCTTCATCTTCCCGGAGGCGCAGAGCCATCTGAGACAGGTTTTCGGCGATTCTGGGGTTTTCTGCCGCCAGAAGGGGCATGACGTGATGCCGCAGCCGATTCCGGAGAAAGGCATCGGTTTCGTTGGTGCTGTCCTCCACATGGGGCAGGTGCCACTCCGCCAGGAAGTCTTCCACCTCCCGGCGGGTAATGCCCAGCATGGGACGAATCAGCTTCCCCCGCTGATGCGCAATGCCGCCCAGGCCTTTCAGGCCGGTGCCCCGCACCAGGTGCATGAGGATGGTCTCGGCGTTGTCGTCAGCGGTGTGGGCGGTGGCGATTTTCCCGGAAAGGCTTTCCAGAAAGGCGTACCGGGCATCCCGGGCAGCGGCCTCCAACCCCTTCTTCCCGGGGTGAATTTCACCGGAGGCCGCATGGAGGGGAATGTCATACCGGGCGCAAAGCTCCCGGACAAATTTCTCGTCCCGAAGGGATTCTTCCCCCCGGAGATTGTGATTAAAATGGGCCGCTTCCAGGGTAATTCCCAGCTTTTCCCGGAGAAGGTACAGCGCAAACAGCATTGCCACGGAATCTGCCCCTCCGGACACCGCGCAAATCACCGTGTCCCCCGGGGCAATCAGATTCTGCTCCCGGATGAATTTCAGCAGCTTATTCCGCATGCTTCCACTCCCGATCCGCAAAGGTCTGGTACTGACCAATCCACTGAAGCTTCACCGCGCCGGTTTCGCCGTGACGGTTCTTCGCCACAATACACTCGGCAACGCCCTTATCCTCGGTGTTTTCGTGATAATATTCGTCCCGGTAGAGGAACATCACCGAGTCCGCGTCCTGCTCGATGGCGCCGGATTCCCGGAGGTCTGAAAGGATCGGCCGCTTGTCCGTCCGGCTTTCCACCGCACGGGACAGCTGGCTCAGGCAGATGACGGGCACGTTCAGTTCCTTGGCCATGATTTTCAGGGAACGGGAAATTTCGCCCACCACCACCACACGGTTTTCGTTGTTCTTGCCGTAGCCGGAGCCCTGCATCAGCTGCAAATAGTCGATGATGACAAGACCCAGGTTGTCCAGCCTCCGGCACTTGGCGTTAATGTCCGCCACAGTGACGGAGGGATTGTCGTCGATGCGGATGTCCGTCTGGCTCAGCGCCGCCGAGGCCATGCAGAGCTTGGCCCATTCGTCCTCGTTGAGCTTGCCGGTGGCCAGCTTTTGCAGCTCCACAAAGGCTTCGTTGGCCAGCAGACGCATGGCCAGCTGCTCCCGGGACATTTCCAGGTTGAAGATGGCCACGGTTTTTTTGTACTTTTTCGCCACGTTTACCCCGATGTTCAGGGCAAAGGCGGACTTGCCCATGGCGGGCCGGGCCGCCACCAGCAGAAGGTCGGATTTATTCAGGCCATTGATCCGGGTATCCAAGTCCCGCAGGCCTGTGGACAGGCCGGGAATCAGAGAATCGGACTGGGCCAGCTCCGTCAAGCGGTCAAAAACCTTGTGCAGGGTCGTACCGATGTGCTCCAGGCTGTCTCCCCGCTCGCCCTTGCGCAGGGCATAGATTTTCTTTTCCGCGGATTCCAGCATTTCCGCCGGGGTGCCCACCTCTTCGGACACCATCTCGTGGATGTCCGTGGCGGCCTGATTCAGCTCCCGGAGCATGGCCTTGTCCCGGACAATGTTGGCGTAGCGGACCACATTGGCAGCGGTGGGGGTAATTTCCATCAGCTGCAAAATGTAGTCTCTGGAATTGTCGTGATAATAGCCCAGCTCCTTCAGCTTATCCAGCACCGTCACCGGGTCGATGGTCTGGGAGAAGTTGAACATGGTATAGATGGCTTCAAAAATCTCCCGATTCTGCTGTAGGTAGAAGTCCTCGGGCTTCACAATGCCCACCACATCGGTGATGCACCGGCTGTCAATGAGAATCGAGCCCAGCACCGCCTGCTCCGCTTCCAGCGACTGGGGCAGCTGCCGGGACAGAAGTTCCTCGTCCATGCCGTTTCTCCTTTCTTTCTCATTTGGCGTGATTTCACACGATTTTCAGGGTTTTCAGTAGGGGACGATGCCCTCATCGTCCCGCTTGCGCACGTCCTCGGTAGATAGGGGCGGGCCAATGTGGGCATTGGTCTACGAGATAAGGCTGTCAAAAATCCATGTCATTGCGAGCCAGTGCTCACACTGGCGTGGCAATCCCCCGGATATTCAAACATCTTGATTCCTAAACCGATAGTTTTTACGTTCAACCGGGAGATTGCCACACCAGTGACATCGGTCACTGGTTCGCAATGACATTCTAAATGTTTAAGCTTCCTCGATCTTCACCGTCAGGGGGGCGGTGATTTCATAGCCCAGCTTGCAGGTGGCAGTGTAGGTGCCCACGGTCTTGATGGCCTCGTTCAGCACGATCTTCCGCTTGTCCAGCTTGATGCCGGTCTTCTTTTCCAGTGCGTCCGCCACCTCGGCATTGGTGATGGAGCCGAAGAGCCGTCCGCTGCCGCCGCCCTTGGCAGTAACCACAACGGTCAGCTCCCGAAGCTTCTTGGAAATCTCCAGAGCCTCGGCCTTCTCCTTGGCGATCCGCTCCTGAGTGGCCTTGTCGTTCATGCGCATGGTGTTCACCGCGTCGGCGGTAGCTTCAATGGCAATCTTTCTGGGCAGCATGTAGTTCCGGGCGTAGCCGTCGGAAACCTCCAGCATCTGGCCCTTCTTGCCCTTGCCCTTCACGTCCTGCAATAAAATAACCTTCATAATCTATTCTCCTTAATCAATTATTGTCGTAGAATCGGTCGATGGACTCCACCAGCGCGTCCATGGTTTCCTTCATATCCGCGTTCTTCACCTGGGCACCGGCCGTAGCCGTGTTGCCGCCGCCGCCCAGAGGCTCCAGAATCATCTGCACGTTGGCGTCGCCGATGCTCCGGGCGGAAATAATCACCTGATCTCCATCCGGATAGAGCACGAAGGAAGCGGTGATGCCGGAAATATTCAACAGCTCATCCGCCGCCTGAGCCGCCAGCACCCGGGTGGTGGACACGTCCAGTGCCGCAATGGCGATTTCGTCCCGGTAGAGCCGGGCGGATTTGATGATCTCGTATTTTTCAATGGTATCCTGGAAGTCGTTCTGGAGCAGCAGCTTGACCTCCGTGGTATCCGCCCCCAGCCGCCGCAGGGAGGCCGCCGCCTCAAAGGTGCGCTCGCCGGTGCGGACGTTGAAGAACTTGGTATCCAGGCAGATGCCCGCCATCAGGGACTTGGCCTCAATGGGCAGCACGTCCTTCTTCTCCACCGTGTACTGAAGCAGCTCTGTCACCAGCTCTGCCGCCGAGGAAGCGTAGGGCTCGTGGAGGTTCACCACCACCGGGCTGATATAGTCCGCCGCCCGGCGGTGATGGTCGATAACGCAGACCTTGGTGATGGCTTCGAGCAAGGGCTGGCACTCCACCTGATCGGGCCGATTGGTATCCACCACAATCAGAATGCTTCGATTGTCCGCCATCAGCAGGGCATCCTGTCCGGAGATAAAAATATCCCGGTACTGGGGCACCGTCTGAATCTCGGCAATGAGCTTGGGAGCGGCGTTCTTTTCCAGATCGATGACGATGCTGCATTTCTTGCCCCGCTTCCGGCACAGGCAGCACACACCCATGGCCGCGCCCACCGCGTCCAGGTCGGCATTCTTGTGCCCCATGACGAACACATGGCTGCTCTGGCCGATGAGCTCCATCAGGGAATTGGCGGTGACCCGGGAGCGAACCTTGCTTCGGTAATCCGCCTCCCGCTTCCGGCCGCCGTAGAAGCTGAAATTGAACCGATCCTTGACGACCGCCTGGTCGCCGCCCCGGCTCAGGGCCATTTCGATGCTCAGCGCCGCGAAATCATAGCCCTCGTCAAAGCCGGCTCCGTCCACGCCCAGACCGATAGAAAGGGAGGCGGGCAGGCCGGAGGGGTTGGTGATCTCGTGGATGGATTCCAGCAGGGAAAACTTACCGTCCACCGCCCGCTGCAAATCCCGCTTTTCAAAAATAAACAGAAACCGGTTGCGCTCCAGCTTGCGAAGCAGACCGCCGTATCCCTCCGTCCACTGGGTAATGGTCTCGTTCAGCCGGGCGTTCATGGAGGAAATGGCGCTTTCCGTCAGGTTCTTGGTCAGTTCCTCGTAGTTGTCAATGAGAATGATGGCAATTACCGGACGGGAGCGGATATATTCATCCCGAATCTGGTA
>OHDN01001691.1_pt1 | contig 10754 bp, 7 predicted proteins | sample 1566971 | NCBI WGS metagenome assembly OHDN01 (sample SAMEA3879538, study PRJEB24766) | human gut metagenome | biome: human-associated habitat; feature: feces | place: USA | collected 1985/1987
TCTTTGCCGGAGGGGGTTTCTTCGACTGCGGCCGTAGCGGCCCGCTGCACTGCGGGGAGGGCTTGTCCCGTCTCCGCTGCGGCGCCGAGCGTGATGAATACCGATAAAATGGAAAGTATGATTCGTTTCATGTGCGTGCCGTGTTTAGAGATAGAATGCCATGCCGAGCCCTATCGAGAAGATATTGACTTTGAAGTTCATCATGCTGGCGTTGCGCTTGCCGACCGTCACCTGGTTGTGTACCTGCTTGGTGTGGCTGTAACTGATGCCCATCACGCCGACGTTGACCTCGACGGCCATGTTGTTCGTGGCGAAGGCGATGATACCCGGCGAGATGCCCAGCGAGAAGGTATAGCCCGTCTGGTAGGTGCCCTTCACCGGGGAGTCCTTGGCAAAGCGTGCCTGCGTACCGCCGCCCGAGAGCTGCATCTCGTTGAAGAGTGCGAAGCGCTTGTTGCGGCCCAGCGGGATGTACTGGCGCCAGATCATGGCCACCGAATAGCTCTGTTGCAGCGAATAGCAGTCGTTCAGCTCGAAATTCAGGTCGGAATCCTCGCCGCCCAGGTTGAGGTCGGCCTTGTCCAGTTTGAGCAGCGAGCGCGAATAGATGAAACGGCCTCCGAGCGCCATGTTGTCGCGGAAGGCGTAGGCGATCATCGGGCTGACCTTGAACGTGTAGCCCTTCGATTCGATGCCCTCGACGACCAGGAACCTGTACGTGTCGTTCGAGTGGGTCGAGTAGGAGGCCGTCCCTCCGAAGATCCATTGCCCGCGCGGGACAAAGAGGTTGTGTTTGTCTGTAAGGCCGCGTTGGCGCCGCATTTCGTTGACGGTCTGAGGACGTTCCTCGTGCTGCATGCAGCTCGTGCTGTCGGCCTGCGGGGCGAGGGACGCCGCGGCCTCCCTCTGTTGTGCACGGCTCTCCGGCGCCGTGCCTGCCAGGAGCAGGAGTGCCAGGAGCGTACTGGTGGTTATCTTGCGCATTGTCGTGCGTTTACGTTTAATCGTTAATATACCCATTCGAAATCGTCGACGTACATCACGTTGGTGGTGCAGGCATCCATGTAATCCCCGTATGCACTGGTGGAACAGGATACGACGATATTGTATTTCCCATCGGGAGCGGCCGCCGTGTCCTGATAATAGTTTATCGGTAAGATAACTTCTACCATTTCATCGCCCTGGGTCGTTTCTTCGATGAATTTGGAGGCATACCCGATGATGGGGCCGTTGGCCGCTTCGGTTTGTGTCTCCGGATCCCAGGTGCCCGTCGGGGCTTTTGTCCCGGCAAATACTTTTTGTTGGGCCGTCCAGTCCACGATGCAGACGAATATCCGCGCCTTGTCCATTTCGCCGACGGGAATTTTCCCGCCATGGAGATTGTAGTTGACTTCCCCGATCGTAGCGTGGTATTTGAACCTGACGGCTCTCGGGCGGGCGTTGTAGGCGAACTTTTTGCCGAAAGAGACGTTGCCGCCCATCGGGAAGAACGAAATGGCGAAATCTCCGGTAAACAGATTGCCCGGGGCGGGAACCTTTGCCAGCGAATTATAGGTTGCGGAAAGTTTCGCGCAGTAGGTTCCGACCCGGCCCGGCATCGCCTCGTCACGGGTACAGAGTTCCTTGGCGAACGAGTTGTAGCCGCTGCCCCAGAAGGTATAGTTGGTGCCGGAGCCCGGGAATTGCTGGGCGCTTCTCCACGATTCCAGGCTTCCGTCGGGCATGGGTGTGCCCTCAGCGGCCGTGAACCGGCCGCTGAGTTCCTTCGAGCCGACCGTCGCTTTGTAGTCGTACGTATTGCCTGCCGATATGCCGGTGCCCTCTTTGAGACGCGAATAGGGCAGTACCGTGGCCGGAGTGCTCCAGTCCGCCGTGGTTTTCTCTTCCCACTGGGGCGCATAGGTCGCCGTGATGAAATCGTCGCCCTGCGGCGTCCCGGCCATCGGCTGCCATTCGCCGCCGCTGCTGCGCAGGCCGAATTGCACGGTGGTGCCGGGCGTGAACGAAACCACGCGCAGCGTGACCGTATTGGCCCACAGGTCGTAGTCGTCCGCTGTTACGGGAACCAGTCCCTCCAGGCGGTAGGTCGTAGCGACCTCCGAGGAACCGCCGTTGGCGTCCTCGATGCGGAGCGTCACTTTCTGGTCGCCGGCCTGGCACGAAGCGAAGAACGCATCGGAGAGCGTCAGCCGGACGTTGTATTTGTCGACCGGTTCGAGGGAAATGCCCTCGGCCGTGCCGTTGAGCGCGTCGTAGCTCTTGTCGCCTACCGAAACCGTGAACCGGGTCAGTTCCGAGAAGGCCATGATCCGGTATTTCTTCTCTCCGGATCGGTACTTCTGGATTTCGGTGATGTCGAACCCTTCGCTGATGACGGCCGGATCGGGGCTGAAGATAATTTCGTCGTCCTTGTCGTCGGTATCGGGGTCGACGCTGATCAGCACGCAGTCGATATAACCGGGCAGATCGGGCGAATATTTGAACGTGAGGGTATACTTGCCGCCGGCTTTGACATTGGGGATGTAATCTTCCATTTCCACGTTCTTACCCTCGACATGCGTTCCGCGGAAGAGCCAGGCCAGCGACGTCATGCCTGCGGGCAGGGTGTAGTAACCCGTCCCCTCGGCCGTGAACCTGAGCGCCGGGACGCTGCCCGCTTCGGCTGCCTCTTCGTCGACTTTCTCGCCTCCGGCGATCCATACGGAATAGCCGGGGGAGAGGTTCTGGAGGATCGAATCGTCGAATTTCACCTCTACGACGGTGTTCACGATCTGGCAGACGACCGCAACGTTTGTGGTTTCGCCGGGTTTTACGGTGAACTTCTCCTCGCCCTTGTATAACCGTTTCGTGAAATCGGCGGGGGCTTCCTCTCCGGCTTCGACCGCTACGCGATAAGTGCCGGCCAACAGTTCCAGCCGTTCGGGACAGGCCTCTTTCGAGGTGTATTTGCGCAGCAGGCCGCCCTCGTCGTTGTAGATGTAGACGGTCTGGTGCTGCAACGGGTCGTATTCGCCGGTGTCGGCTGTCTGCCGGGTCGAGACCGTCATCGCCATGACGCCCGTGCGATTGTCGCTGCCCGCGGCGGAGTCGTCTTTCGAGCAGGCCGCGCCGAGGAGCACCGCGAGCAGTACGGCAAAATATGAGATATATCGTTTCATTATCGGTCGGCTTTAGTGGACGATGAGTTTGACGGTCTTGTGAGCCAGTACGTTGTCGTTGTCGGTCACGTCGAGGACGAAATTATGTTCGCCCGGGATTTCCAGCAGTATCTCGACGAATTTGGTGATCGAGAAGGTCACCGACGTTCGGTTCTTTACCTGCTCGTTGATCGGGAACCCGAATTCGCCGTGCAGGACTTCGACCAGTTCGTCGGGGATGTCGCAGATGTCGAATTTCTCCGGCAGGTTGATCACCGGCAGCAGCGGCCTCAGCGTTTCGGAGTCGATCGTCACGAAGAACGACTTGATGCCTTTGTCGGCCTCGATGTCGATGTCGATCACCATGTCCTTCTGCACTTCGTATTGCTGGTCGATGTCGTAGCCGCGCCACGTGATCCGGGGGCCCGTCTGCCCCGAGCTTTTATCGACTACGAGCGTCAGTACGGCTTCGGACGAGACGCCTTTTGCATCGGTCATCGTGAAGGCGAAGGTGTGCGTACCGTCGAATTCATAGAGCGCCCTGATCTGCCCTGCGATGTTGAAACTCTTGGCCGTCTGTCCTTTGAGCTCGCTGCCTACGGGGTAGCCGAAGCCCTTGAGGATAATCCCTGCCGCCGAAGATGCGTCGAGGGCGCAGAGGTCGAATGTTTGGGGCAACTGGATGGCGGACATCGACGCCAGGAACTGGCTGTTGGTGGAGCCGACGGTCACTTGCAGCGATTCGATGCCGTTGGGCGAGGAGAGGTCGAATGCGAACGGTTCGATGCAGTTCCCTTCCGCGTCGAACATGGCGTCGGTCAGCGTGAAGGGCTGCGTCATGTCGTGCCCGGGCCAGGTGAGCGCCGGGGCGTTGGGGTCTTCGAGGAGCTCTTCCCCGAGGTTTTCCGTACCGTCGACGACGAACTTGTTGTCCTGGAGGATGCTGTTGTCGACTTTGACCGAGAAGAGGATGTTGCCCTTGTCGGCGTAGCCGATTACGACCGAAACCTTGCGCCACTGCCCGGCCTTGACCCCGGTGATCTGCTTGCTGAATTTAGCGGGGACACCGGTGTCGGCGAAGGTGCCGTCGAATGCGAAGTTCAGGGTGTTTTCCAGGGCCAGCGGTTTGAAATAGGCCGCCCGGGTCTCGGTTTTGGAGAAATCCAGGCTGGTATCGCCCAGCGATACGGTGGCCTTGCTGGTGTCGGCAAGCATGTCGGCCAGCTCGGGCGAATATTCCACCGAGACCTTGATGTTCTGCAGGGTGCAGACCACCTCTTCGGGCGAGGTCGTCTGTGCCTTGGTGATCGTAAAGTCGCTCGTCGCACCGTAGACGGGGTGTTCCCAGTCCGCGCCGGGCATCGTGTCTTCCGAACGGACTTCCATGCGGTAGACGCCCACCTTCAGTTCCATCGGCGTCTTGAGCTGCTCCTTGAGCTCGGCATAGGCATTTCGAGTACCTGCGCGTTGTCGGCGTCGAGGATCTCCACGATAAAGCTGTCCACGTCGGGAGCGCGCGTCCCGGATGCGGTGCGTGCGGCCTGCGTCTCATCCGACGTGTCGTCGGGACGGATTTCGGTTTCGTCGTAGACGACCGTCATCGAGAGGTTGCCGATCGACAGATAGCCGGTCATCCCGGCGGGCTCGGGGTTCGGATCCTCCTTGTACGGGGGCTCTTCGTTTACACAGCCGGTTGCGAAGAGTGCCGCAACCGCTAACATCGTGAGAAATTTGGTAAATGTTTTCATATCTTTCCCTGTTTTTATTTCTTTTCGGTATCGTCGATGGCTCCCTCGTTGACCTCGCAGTCGAGCGTCCGGGTATCAGTGTAACTGTCGCCGAGTGTGATGGTCAGCGTGGCGCTGCCCGCGTTTTTGGCATCGTAGGTGATGATGTGGCAGGTGCGCGGCGTCGTGGCGTCGAGCGTCTGGGCGGAGAAAGTCACTTCGGGGCCTTCCCCCGTGCCCGTCGGGCTCTGGCGGCGTGCCGTGCCGGTCACCGTGAGCCGCGTGCCGCCCTTGACGAACACCGGTTCGTCGGCAGGGTCGCTGCCGGGCGTGAAGGCGAATTCATTGCCCGAGGCCGTCGTCACGGTGAACCTGGCGTCGTGGAAATAGGCGAGGAACTGCTCCGTGGCGCGGATTACCACCTGCGAATTGGCCACCGTGGCGGTCAGGTCTGCATTTACCGTGCGCCGGGGCAGCACTTCGATCTTTTGTTCGGCATAATAGTAAGGTTTGCCGGCTCCTTCCGCATCGGGGTCGCCGTGGGCGATCGCGACGGTGTAGGCGCCCATCCGGAAGACGGTTTGGCTCTGCTCGAACTCGGTGAGCGTATCCCATTTCTGCGTGCCCGTTTCGCCCGTTACCGTGAGCGAGAAAGCCCCGGCTGCGGGCGCTTCGGGCGTGCCTGAAGCCTCGGCCGAAGCCGTGTCGATCGACGTGTCGGCCGTGCAGCTAACGGACAGGGTGCCGTACCCCGTCGTTTCCGGGGCGTTTTCCGTGGAGCATCCGGCGGCCAGCAGGCCCGCCGATGCTAATAGATATATAAGTTGTTTTTTCATAACAGTCCGGATCGTTCGGTAAAAGATGTTTTCGGGATTGTCGGTTGCTTCGTGCGCTGCCGGGAGTACGGCGGGATATGCCGTTGTGCCGCCGGTCGGATTACCGGTATATGAAATATCCCGAGGCGTTTGCATGGGTCGGGATGTCCGGAATTTTATGCGCATGGGTATGAGTTTTTTATTGGCAATGTGCAAAAATAGACATGCGGCGCGTATCTTGGAAATAAATTCAACGAATGCCCGGTTTTTCATCACGAACACCCTGTCCGGCGAACCTGTTCGAACCTTTTTTTTGACTTTTTCGGCACAGGATGCACCCGCCCGCGGGCTGTGTGCCGGCCGGCCGTGCTGCACGGCGGCCCGCCGCGGCAATACCCCGCGCAAGAAAAGACCTCCCTGCGATTGCAGGGAGGTCGGGGATAAAGGCCTCTGGCCTTCCGGATATTCCGGCGGGTTAGTATACCCATTCGAAATCGTCGACGTACAGTGTGTTACCAGAACAGCCGTTGAAATAGTCGCCGTATGCATTACATGCACAAGAAATTACCAGCGAATAATTGCCTGCGGTCGGAACTGCGGTCGTATCGTAGAAATTGGTTTTGATTATGGCAGTAGCCATTTCATTACCAGAGGTATCGGCATCTATCCACATTGAACCGTAACCGATGATTTTACCTTCATTCGTACTATTCACTGTTTCTGGATCCCAGGCGCCGGTTGTCTTTGCCGTTGATGAGATGAGCCCTCCCAAAGCATTAATATATGGAGTGGACGATACGATGTGCCTTGATGTCCAGTCAACGATGCAGAAAAATATGCGGGCTTTGTCCTGGGTGTTTTTGGCGATCTTTGTGCTTTCACCGTCTGTGCGGTCTACAGTCCCGACTTTTGCATGATATGATACCTTCAGCGCAGTAGGACGGGCTTGCCATTCATATTGTTGTCCGAAAGAAACCTCACCGGTATAAGTGCTTGCCATTCTGAAAGTCCCGGTGAATAAGTTGCCTGCGGCTAATATATTGACAAAGGGTGCTTGAGCCGATTGACATTTTGCCCGGTACCCATTTTGCCAAGCCTCAGGCAGGCAAAGACTTTTTGTCGTAGAATTGTTTCCGCTACCCCAGAATGCAGAGGTTTCACTTTCGCTTGTCGTAAAACAAGGTAGGTTGGAATTATCCATATTGCCGTCTGGAATAGTTTGGGTGGTGTTTGTCGTAAACTGCCCGGTATACTCTGTTCCGTCTACGGAAAGTTTATAGTCGTAAGTATTGTTGGCAAAAATACCTGTTCCTTCTTTTATGCGTTGGAAGGATTGGACAGTGTTGGGGGTAGACCAGTCAGGTGTCGTCGTTGCTGCTTCCCAAACGGGGGCGATTGTTGCTTTGGTTTTATCGTCGCTGACAGTTGCTGTCTGCCATGCAGTCTCTGTCGATTTTTTATATTGTACGCTGACAGATGTCGCCTCGGCGGGAATATTCTTGAGTGTGAATGACGCAGTGTTCAGCCAAAGATCTGCATCCTCGTTATAGGTAATTGGGGACGGCATATAAAATGTCAATCTTTGAGTCGTTTGCTGTCCGGCCAAATCGGTTACCACTACCTCGAAAATATGTTCGCTGCCAGGGGCGGCTAGTCCGGCGATCAAAGGTATGAGTTCAGTAATATTGAAGATTGTAGATTTCTGATACTGAATAACAACGCCGCTGGTCATCCCAGGAAGCCCTAAATCAGTACTGAAAAGATCGAGTTCTTTAAGTTCCATTTCGTTCAATACTTCCGACGTGATATTTACCATAAGCCCTGCGATACCTCCCGGGACGGTAATCTGGATATTGGCCTCATAATCGGTGCCGCATTTAGTAATGTCGTGCGGTTCGTTCATATCCTGATTCGGCCATACGAGCGACGGAGCGGCGATGGGGGCGAACTGCGGGGCGTCGACCGCTTTCTTATAGAGCGTTCCGGCTTTGAAGGCTTCGGTGCGGTTGACCGTGACCGTGGCCATCTGGTTGTCGGAGTCGATTACGTCGAGCGTCAGCGTGGGGTAGAGGTCGGCCGGGACGTTGAAGAAGGCTTCGACGTGGTCGCCGCCCGCCGCATCGGGCGTATATTGCAGTGCGATGACGTTCGACTGGTCGGTTGTGCTGAGGCTGGCAACTGTCTCGGCACCCCCGTTTTCGAGGCCGAAATCGAGGCTCGAAGCCGAAAGCTTCTGGGTTTCCCCGCCGGCGGTCAGCAGCAGGTATTTCACCTTGTCGGCCGGCGTGGCGATGGAGAAATTGAGGATCGACGTAAGGCGGTGCAGCGTGAAGGTGACGTCTTTGCCGTCGGCCTTGCCCGCCTCGTCGTCATCGGTGTATGCCCTGGGGGTGGCGACCAGCGCGTCGTAGGCGCTGTTGAAATCGTTGCCCGCCTGCGTACGCAGGTTCCCGAACGGGAGGTTGGCCGTGGTGCCGGTGACCTTCGCGTGGGGGAAGAAGGCATAGTAATTGCCGCCGCCCGCTGCGAAATCGTTGAGCGAACCTTCGAATGCGGCCGAGGTGGCGTTGTAGTCGAATTTGGCAGCCGTGGCCGGTGCCGTGCCGCCGGTTTTGACCGGCAGGATGCCCAGGGCGTCGCCGGCTTCCCATTCGGCCGTGAAGACGCTTTCGCCGACATTGATGTTGGCGCGGGTGCCGTCGTTTTCGGCGACCTTGGCATAGACTTTAATAAGCGAACCGTTGCCGGAGTCCGGGGCGGTGTCCGCTTCGTCGAACTTGTTGCAGCCGGCCAGCGATGCGAGGGCCGTTGCACAGAAGAGGAGTTTGAGGGATTTTTTCATGGCGCTGAGGTGTTAGGCTTCGTCGGATTCGCTCATGAAGCTGTCGTCATAGGACATCGGACTAACAGGCCCGCTTGGATTTGATGTGGCAAACCCCTTTTCAGTCGTAATCTCGATTACTTCGATGGTAGGGACGGAGTATTTCCCCCCCCCTCGTTTGGCTAATTCAATTCCCATGATATGCAAAAGTTTAAAGTGACATAACAAAAGTAGGTTTGCGCAGCCGCAAATGAAAATAAATTCAACGAACCCGGGCAATTTCATCATAAACGCCCGCTGTTTCACTATTTCCCGTCCTCGCGTATGTGTGCCGATCCGCCGGGAAGGGCGCAGGAGCCCCATAACTTGTTGTCATATCGCCCGATACGACAAAAAACCTCCCCGCAGGTGCAGGGAGGTTTCGAAAGGGAGGCCGTGGTGCCGCCGGGGTTTGTTATTGCCGGGGTTTTAGTATATCCACTCGAAGTCGTCGACGTACAGTTCGTTGCTTTGGCTGCCGCAGAAGAATGCCCCGTAGCAGTCCGAGGAGCACGAAATCATGATGTTGTAAGCCTTCGATGGGATGGGCGTCGCGTCGCGGTCGTTGTAGACGATCGGGATGGTTATGGTCTGCCAACCGTCGGTCGAGGCCGTGAATTTGTGGTCGCCGTACGCCAGGATGCCGATGCCGGCGTCCGAGGGTTCGAACGTCCCGCTGATGTTATATTCCCCGCTAAGCGCCTTGGTCTGGGATACGTTGTCGATTCGGGTGTCCCGGTCGCAGATACATACGAAGATGCGTGCGGGGGAGATGTCCGAGGTGGACAGCTCGTTCTTCTTCGCCCCCAGGGTCTGAATGTTGCCGACCGTCGCCCTGGCTTTGACCCGTAGCGCCGTGGGACGTGCAGTCCATGCGTAGGGCGAACCGAAGCTGGCCGTTCCGCCGCTCCATCCGAATATGGAAACCGTATAGTCGAAGGAGCCGGTGAACAGGTTGCCGGCAGCGAAGATCTTGATCGACCCGATCGAGGTCAGGTTCGGCTTCAGGTATGCACAGTAGGAACCGCTGGTATTCCCGAGCCAGATGTTTTCGTTCTTGGTGCATAGGCCCGTGGTCTGTCCGTTGTTGCCCGATGTCCAGAAGCTGTTGCCGCTCGCATTCGGATATACGATGTTTTTGTTGCTGCCCAGGGTCGTCGTACTCCAGTCCTCCATGCCGCCGTTTTGGATGGGGTCGCCTTTCTCGGCGGTGAGGTCGATCGTGCCGGAAGCCTTCGTCGTGCCGTCGATGACGAGCCGGTATTCGTATCGGTGCCCGGGGCGGATGCCGGTTTCGCTTATCATCGTGTTGTCGGCGTTGTAGGCGCTGCTGATCGTGGCTGTGAAAGTCCCGTCTTCGGCATTCTGCGTCCCCTTGACGGCTGCCTGCCAGGTGCCGTCGGTACGTTTGTATTCGACCGTCGTGTGCTGGAAGTCTTCCGGGGCGACCACACACGCGAGCGTCGCGGTGTTCGTCCAGAAGTTCGCGTCGTCGTTGTAGGCCGCGCCCGGGGTGATCGCCGAGGCGATGGTCTTGGCGTATTGCAGGGTGACCGTGGTCAGCTGCCCTGCGTTGTCCGTGACGGTGAACCTGAAGTCGGAGTATGCGGTTTCCGTCACCTCGGCGCAGACCATGGCCAGCAGGTCGATCAGCCCTCCGATCTGGAAGAATGCGTACTGCTGGTCGAGCAGCTGCGAAGGGGTCGGGAATCCGAGTTGGGTGAGCATCTCGGCCATATTCTCGGTCGCCGGGGCGGTCAGCTCCATCGTGGGGGCAAGCCCGGCCAGCTCCAGCAATCCGCTTTCGGTCAGCACCGGGGCGATGATTTCCACCTCCATTTTACGGATGCCGCCCGGGACACTGACCTCGATATCGGCCTCGTTGCCCGTGTCTGCCAGCTCGTAGCGCTGCGAGAGGTCGTGTCCGAGCCACTCGATGGTCGGGGGCGTGGCTTTGGCGAAGGTTCCCGTCGCTATTTTGGTGTAGACCCAGTTGGCGACCATCGGCGTGGTACGGTTTACCGTCACGCTCGCGGTGTTGCCCTTGTCGGTGCAGACGGTGAAGACCAGTTCCCCGTAGTTCTCGTCGGGCAGCACGTTGAAGAACGTCTCGCTCAGATCGGCCGAGGGTGCCGTGCCGTCCTTGTAGGTGACGGTGATGCGCTCCGAGTCGATCGACACGGTGCCGCCGGCGGGCGACGGGCCCTCGGCGACC
>OHDN01001709.1_pt1 | contig 10659 bp, 9 predicted proteins | sample 1566971 | NCBI WGS metagenome assembly OHDN01 (sample SAMEA3879538, study PRJEB24766) | human gut metagenome | biome: human-associated habitat; feature: feces | place: USA | collected 1985/1987
GTGCTGCGGGAGGTGTGGAAAACACGCCAGCCAATGCACACGGGATCGGGGCCACGGGCTTCGCCCTTTTCACGAAGAACCAGCGCCAGTGGGTGGCCGCGCCGCTTACCGCAGCGCAGATCGATGCCTTCCGCAAAGCCTGCGACAAGTACGGGTATACACCCGCGCAGATACTGCCCCACGACTCGTACCTGATCAACCTCGGGCATCCCGAACGGGAGGCTCTGGAGAAGTCGCGCGCAGCCTTCCTCGACGAGATGCAGCGCTGCGAAGCGCTGGGGCTCGACCGGCTGAACTTCCACCCCGGCAGCCACCTGCAAAAGATTTCGCCCGAACGGTCGCTCGACCTGATCGCCGAGTCAATCAACATCGCACTGGACAAGACCCGCGGCGTGACGGCCGTGATCGAAAACACGGCCGGACAGGGTTCGAACCTCGGGTTCGCCTTCGAACATCTGGCCTACCTGATCGAGCGGGTCGAAGACAAATCGCGCGTGGGGGTCTGCATCGACACCTGCCATGCCTTTGCCGCCGGATACGACCTGCGGACGGCGGAGGCCTGCGACAAAACCTTTGCGGAGCTGGAACGCGTGGTCGGATTCGGGTACCTGAAGGGGATGCACCTGAACGACGCCATGAAGATTCTCGGCAGCCATGTCGACCGCCACACGCCGCTGGGCGAAGGGATGATCGGCATGGAGTGTTTCCGCTACATCATGCAGGACGCGCGTTTCGACGGCATCCCGCTGATCCTCGAAACCCCCGACGAGCAGCGCTGGCCGGAGGAGATCGCCCTGCTCAAGTCATTGGCCGAAGGATAGGAGACCGCTGCCTCGGCAGACTCCGGCAGCCGGATCAGGCACGGCGATGCGGAAAATTACAGCCGGCATGCGTCGCCGTCGGAAAATAGTTGCCGCATATGTGCTGACTGCGGATAATTGCGGCCGGGAGATTCCGGCGTAACACGAAAAAAAGAGGGTTTCCGACCCTCTTTTCCGTTTGCCTGCCCGGTCTATCCCAATTCGTCGAGGCATTTGAGGATCAGCGCCGAGCTTCCGCGGATCTCCTCCTCCGAAATCGTCAGTGGCGGTGAGATGCGGAACGCCGTGTCGCAGAACAGGAACCAGTCGCTCAGGATCCCCGCCTGCTTGAACAGTTCCATGATGCGGTAGAGTTTCTGCGGCTCGCCCAACTCGACCGCCAGCAACAGTCCGCTGCGGCGGATTTCACGCACGGCGGGATGGTTGCCGAGCAGTTGTGCGTAGAGTGCGCCCTTCGCCTCGACCCCTTCGACGACCTTGTTGTCGAGCAGGTAATTCAGCGCGGCGAGCCCGGCTGCACAGCATACCGGATGTCCGCCGAAGGTGGTTATGTGCCCCAGCACGGGATTCTCCTGCAGGGTCTGCATGATCTTGGGCCGCGCCGCGAACGCACCCAGCGGCATGCCGCCCCCGAATGCCTTGGCCAGACACACGATGTCGGGTGCAACGCCGTATTTGAGCATGGCGAACAGCGCTCCCGTGCGCCCCATGCCGGTCTGTATCTCATCGAATACGAGCAGCGCCCCGACTTCGTCGCAACGGCGCCGCAGCGCCTCCAGATAGCCCGGGACAGGCGGGCGGACGCCCGCTTCGCCCTGCACGGGTTCTGCAAGGACGCATGCCGTGCGGCGCGTGATGCGCTCCAACTCCCCGAAATCGTTGAATTCGATTGCCTGCACGTCGGGCAGCAGGGGCCGGAAAGCCCCTTTCCACTCCTCGCCTTCGGGAGCCCCCATCATGCTCATCGACCCGTGGGTCGACCCGTGGTAGGCACGACGCATGGAGACCAGCTCCGTGCGTCCGGTATAGCGTTTGGCCAGTTTGAGCGCCCCTTCGACCGCCTCGGCGCCCGAATTGACGAAATAGAGACTCGACAACCCGCCCGAAAGCAGCGACGCCACCTTTGCGGCATACTCCACCTGCGGCGTTTCGACCAGCTCGCCGTAGACCATGACGTGCATGTAACGCGCGGCCTGTTCTTGTACGGCCTTCACGACGGCAGGATTGCAGTGCCCGACGTTGCTCACCGATACTCCGGCGACCAGGTCGTAATAGCGTTTTCCTTCGGGCGTATAGAAGAACGACCCTTCGGCGCGCGCCACCTCGACCAGCATCGGGGACGGCGAGGTCTGGCCGACATGGGCCAGGAATTGTTTTCTGAGGATGGTATTCATGGTCGGTTTCCGAATTTTCGGGCGAGGATTCCCCCGGCATCCTTCACGCTGGACATCATCCAGCGGTAGAGCACTTCGGCCTGTCGCGCCTCGTCCATGCGCCAGTCGCCGACCGTGAGCCGTACCCGCTCCGAGAGCATGTAGATCAGGATTGCGGCCGATGCCGAAACGTTCAGGCTTTCGACCATGCCGCACATCGGGATGCGCAGGAATTCGTCCGCCCCTGCGATGACTTCGTCGGATATTCCGGCGTGCTCGGTGCCGAAGACCAATGCGAACGGCCCGCGCGTGACGTCGAAAGTCTCGGGCGTCACATCCTCGCGGTGGGGTGTTGTCGCCACGATGCGGTACCCGTCCCGGCGCAGTGCGGCGAGCGCCTCGGCGGTAGAGCGATGGCGCTGCACGTCGACCCATTGGTCGGTGCCGCGGGCGATATCGGGATTGGGGTCGAATCTGCAGAGTGTCTCGACGGTGTGCATCTCCTGTATGCCGAAGGCCTCGCAATGGCGGATCAGCGCCGCTGCATTCTGCCCGTGGTACATGTTTTCGGCCATAACGGTCATGTAGCGTGTACGCATGGCGACCGTGCGGCGAAGTACCTCATTGCGTTCGGGTGTCATGAACTCCGCAAGGCTGGCCGTACGCGCGCCATACCAGGCGGTGTCCCTATTTGCGGTATTTTTCATCTTCATCGAGGATTTTCAGGTAACTCTCGTAGCGGGCATAGGCGATTTTCCCCTCCCTGACCGCTTCTACCACGGCGCACCCCGGCTCGTGAGTGTGGGTGCAGTTGTAGAAGCGGCACTCAGGGGCGACGCGCATCATCTCCGGAAAATAGTGCCACAGCTCCGCATCGTCGATGTCGATCAGTCCGAACCCCTTGATGCCGGGCGTGTCGATCACCGCCCCACCCCCGGCCAGCGGGTACATCGTCGAGAAGGTCGTGGTATGACGCCCTTTATGATGGCTGTCGGAGATCTCCCCCGTACGGATGTCGAGCGACGGGTCGATGGCATGTATGAGCGTCGATTTTCCGACGCCCGAATTTCCCGACAACAGCGTCACGCGGCCTTCGAGCAGTTCGCAGACCGCTTCGACGCCGACACCTTCCGTGGCCGCAACCTCCAGTACGCGGTATCCGGCACCTTCGTATACGGCACGGAAGTCCGCCATGGCGGACGGATCCTGCAGATCGGCTTTCGAAAGTGCGATCGTAACGGGCACCTTGTAGGCCTCGCAGGTCACCAGGAAACGGTCTACGAACTCCGTAGCCGTTTCCGGAGCTCGCAATGTCGCCAGCAACAGTGCCTGGTCGATGTTCGCGGCAATGATATGGGACTCCTTCGACAGGTTCGAAGCCCGGCGGATCACATAGTTGCGGCGGGGGCAGATGTCGCAGATGACGTAGTCGCCCCCGTCGTCGGACTCGCAGGTGACCTGGTCGCCCACCACCACCGGGTTTGTCGACCGGATGCCTTTCAGACGCAGGCGCCCGCGGATGCGGCAGCGGACGGCTTCCCCGTCGTGCAGCACCTCGTACCAACTCCCTGTGGCGCGTATCACCACGCCTGTGAACCGTTTTCCCATCGGCTATTCTTCGTCCTGCTCCCGCGCCTGCCGCGGCACCTGTTCGCCGACCCATTCCAGGAACGGGAAAATACGCTCGGAGAGGCGCATGACGGGTTTGTAACTTTTTGATTTCTCGATCGTACGGGCCCCGATCAGGGTGTAGTCCTCGTTCAGCGTGTCGAACGCCGAAAACAGGACGCTCAGCAGCAGCATGTATTTCAAAACGGATACGGCGATGCCCAGTACGATATCGGCTATCCCGAACCCCGCAAAGTGGCACAACTTGCGTACCAGCCGTCCTGCGATGGCTACCAGCAGGACGACCGCCAGGAGCACCACGACGAATCCTCCGGCAGCTGAAATCGTCTCGTCAAGCTTGAGCCAGGCGCCGACTTCGGCACCGTAACGTGAAGCAACCCAGATGCCTGCGATGATTCCAGCCAACGAACATACCTGCATGACAAATCCTTGGCGCCAACCGTTCCAGACGGCTAACACCAGCATGAGGCAGACGATCAAATCGATAGTGTTCACAAATAGCTGTACCTTATTTTGTTTCGGTCGTAAATATACGATAAATTACCGAAACTGCCCAAAAAAAGAACCCTTCGGACGATAAGGCCGGGATATATAAATATAGGTATATCCCTTTTAGCGAATTACATCGCGCAAACTCACACTCAGCGCATTACAAATGATACACATCGTTTTGACCGTAAGGTTCGTACGTCCCGCTTCGATACGGCTCAAATTGGATCTTTCCATGTCGCAACGGTATGCAAGTTCCTGTACCGTCAGACGTCTCTCCTTCCTCAACTCTCTGATCCTGGAAGAGATATAGGATATCTCCTCCTCGTAAACAACTCCCATTTCAAAAATTTGGATAAAAATTTTGTTGTGCAAATTTTTATATATATATTTGCACCATGCGTATCATATATGATACCACCGACTATGGTGTCACAACTGGAAAATTTAATGCGTCAACTAATTATAAGAATGCGTCGCTTAATACAAATAACGTGTTTGATGGTCTGAAAAGTCTATAAAATACCATAAAAAGACAGGCTCTGCGGATGAAAAATAGCAAGCGTCACTCTATTGATAAAACTAAATGCGTCAACACTAAAAAACAATTCCATTTCAATTCTTCATTACTATGAAAAAAAACTTATTCAGAAAATTTCTTGCACTGTTCCTCACGGGAACAATGTTAGCCGGTGTCGGTTGTAAGGACTACGACGACGACATCGACAAAATCAACGATCGCCTCGACGAGTTGACCACCGGTAAAATTGCAACTCTGGAGTCGCAGCTCGGTTCGTTGCAGACAGCCGTCGACAACCTGAAGAGTGCCGATGATGCTCTCGGAAAACGGATCGACGAGCTCAAGAGCGACGCTGACGCCAATGCCAAGGATATCGAAGCTTTGGAGAAGGCGCAGGATCAGCTCCAGAAGGACATCGACGCCATCGAAAAAGACCTTGCGGACAATTATGTAACTAAGAGCTATCTGAACACGACGCTCTCTTCGTATGCAACTACCAAATATGTGGGTGACGCCGTAGCGGCTGTTACGAACAATCTTGGTAAATTCACGACGGAGAAGGCTATTCAGGATGCCATCAACGCAGCAAAGGACGCAGCTATCGCGGCTGCCGGCGACGCTTGCAAGGATGCATTCCAGACGTCGTTCAATGCTGCCGTCGCTTCGGCCAACCTCGTCAATGAGACCAAGTTGACCCAGGCGATCAACGACTACGACACCAAGATCAAGCAATACCTCGAGGATGCCATTACGAAAGAGGACGGTTTCATCAACAAGGCCATTGCCGAGGCTGTCAGCGATGCTGTCGCAGACCTGCAGGCTATGATCTCCGGTCGTCTGACCAGCGTGCTGCTGATCCCCGACCTGTATGTCAACGGCATCGAAACCATCGAGCTGAAATCGCTTTCTTACGAGGCATGGAAAGTAACCTCGAGCGCATCGGCCGAGACCGTGACACAAGGTTCGACGACCTCGACGACTGCTGCTTCGGCTACTTCGGTACGCTACAACGTAAGCCCCTCGGTCGTTACGAAAGAGGATATCAAGGATCCCAGTTTCGTGTTCGAGAAGGCTGAAGTTCGCACGCGCGCTGCTGTCAGCGAGCAACTGCTGAACGTCGCTTCGTGGGATATCGCAGGCGGTGTGCTGACCGTAGACGTGAAGAAGACAGCAGGTACCGCTCTTACGCTGGATGCAAAACACATCTACACGGCTGCCCTGAAAGTGCCCCTCGCAGACAAATACCTCGGCGAAGGCGAAGTAGGCACTGCCGTATATTCGGACTATGTTGCGCTGACCGAAACGGCTATCGAGCCGAAAATCGCCGCCCTGATCGACCTGAACTCGGCCAAGAGCGAGGACGGTGAATTCGAGTGCGATGAAGCAGCGGATCACTATCACTTCTCGGCTGATTATGAGGCTGCACAGGCTGCCGATCCTTCGTTCACCGAAGCATACAACAAGCCGATCGACCTGCTGTCGATGGTTACCGGTTGCTATATCGACGATGATGAAGCCAAAGAGATCACCAAGGAAGCGCTCAAGGCTGCCGGCCTCGAGTTCCGCTTCGTACTGCCGACCAAGCCTTACAAGGTAGGTGACAACGATACCGACCAGCAGAAATTCGCCAGCGTAGCCAATACGGACGGCGCGTGGACGCTGACCTCGAAACTGCCCGACGGCACGACTAACAACCAGGCTGCTATCGACAAGACGCCGATCGTACGTGTCGAGCTGGTTGACGTGAACAACAAGAACGCCGTCGTTGACGTTCGTTACTTCAAGGTACAGTGGCTGAAGGAGAAGATCGCTCCGGTTGACCTGAAGGTTCTCAAGACGTTCGACTACACGTTGACTTGCGATGCCTTCAAGGGTTCGTTCACTTGGGAAGAGATGGTTACCAAGGTACTCGGCAAACTCGGTGAGAACGGTCTGTCGCAGGCTGAGTTCATCGCAACCTATGCTGCTCCCGAAATCGCCGCTACCGATCATACCGTAGGTACCGTGGCCCAGGCCGCTGCTGACGGTGTCGAGCTGCTTTACAACTTCGACGCTACTGCTGCCGAGTCCGCTGCCGCCTTCACCTGGACGCTGACGCCCGAGCAGATCGGCAACGTGATCGCCGACCTGATTGCTGGCAAGGAAGTGAAGAAGGTTGTCAATGTGACGATCCCTGCACAGAACGTATACCAGGGCAAACTGACCTTCTCGTTCGTTGTGAACATCAAGAAGCCGACCCTGCCTTCGATCTACGGTTACGACTCTTCGTTCTGGCACTCCGATTACACGCTGGCTTATGTTTACCCGATCCAGTACAATACGCCCGGTGCATATGCGACCTGCGCATACCGCTATGAACTCGACCGTCTGTTCGCCGACAGCAAGCCCGTCACGAACCTGCTGCCCTGCGGCAAATGGGATATCCAGTTCGCCAAGAAGCAGCCTGCTACGGGTTACGCTCCCGCACTGACGGGTGCCGAACCTGCCGGTGAAACCGACGTGACGGGTTATACGCTGAAGAAGGGTGTTATGGATGCCGTCAAGCTCAACTACAACGGTATGGGTGACAACTGGTATGCTCCCGCAACCACGAACCCGGGTGCCGTCAATACCGCCGCCGCTGCCGACATCACCGTACAGGTGCTCAATAACGAAGCCGGTATCGGGATCCTGAAGCAGCAGGCAACGCTCAAGGTATGGGCTGCGATCAACCCCTATAACCACATCGAGCTGACGGATTTCAACGTATATTTCGTCGAGCCTCTGAAGATCAACACCGAGCTGACCGACGCCTACTTCGTAGACCAGATCATCAGCGGTTCCGAGGTTGACTGCTCGAAGGCCTTCACCATGACCGACTTCAAGGACTACATCGTGGCTGAGGTGACGACCGGTACGGACGAGAAGGAGAAATATGCTTCCGACCTCTATGCTTACTATGCAGTGAATGCCCCCGCTTGGGATCTGGCCAATGCCAAGACCAACCTGAAGAAAGATGCCAGCGGCAACTACGTAGTGGATGGGACGATCACGGCACAGACTGCCACGATCAAGGCTGAAGACCGTTTCGGTGTGAACTGCATCACCAAGGATGGCTCGAAGCTTGTCTTCAAGAACATCAACGGAGTGAAGGTCGAGAAAACTGTGAAGCTCTTCATCCCGGTTACCGTTAGCCACAAGTGGGGCACGATGACCGCCAACGTGACGATCGAGCTGCACCCCGAAGAGCCTGCTAACTAATTCTGATCCTTTCCGCGGAATCCGGCGCTGCCTCGCAGCAGCGCCGGGAACCCGGGAAATACTCCCTAAGGCAGGGGTCGCACATCCCAAATTTTTTTGGTAACAACAACTCCCACTTTCAAGTAAAACTCCTGCCTGTGGCAGACCGAAGAGGCGCGGTCTGCCGCTTTTTTTATGCCCGGAAGTTTCCCTGCGTTCTCTCGATCCGCATTGTGGGTTCGTTATCCTGGAGCCCGGTTTTTTCGGGGGGAGGTTTTTGTACGGCTCCCGTTTCTTGTGTGGTTCGCGGTTCTCGCGCGGATTGCGGCTTTCGGGCGATCGCTAGGCTGCAGGCACGGAATGCCCGGGCATCTTATGGAATATCCGTCGTTGCATCGGGCAGCGGCGGATATTCCTGCCTTTTACGGGCGGTTGTTTGGCCCATCTGGAGACTGATGGACGAAAAACAGCCGGGATCCTCGGATCCCGGCTGTTTCGCTATTCGGTTGGTGTGTCGTAAATTTTTCTTTTGCCCGTTATTTTGCCTTTGCGGCCTTTGCCGCCACAGCCTTGTCCAGTTCGATGATGAAATCCGAGAGGACGTTCATGTAGTTGATGAAAGCGTCGTAGGCCGAATCGTAGGGGTTGAAATAGGAGTGTACGTCACCGTCCGAGAGCCATTTGGTAGCCATGTAGTAGAAATGGTCGGAGGTCTGCATGAAACTCCACACATAGTCGAAGTCGGGGCTTTTCAGTGCCGCGATCTTCTCCTTCTGGGCGTAAAGCTTCGAGAACGCTTCGTTCTGCAACTCGTTGCCGAGCCATGCCGTCACGTCGCGCTCCTCGTCGGCCCACGACATCACGTGCGGACAGTGGAGTACTGCTACGGGCTGGTGTTTCTTGGCGGCTTCGGTGACGGTCGCGAACTCCAGACCGTTTTTCTTGGCGAGGATTGCCTTCGGCAGCGCGCGCATGAACTCGAAGATTCCCGTGTCGGCGGTCTGGTGTTCGCCGAAAGTTTCATAGTCCATGAAGAGGTTGATGACCTCGCCCGGAGTCTCGTCCGAAGCGAGCCATTTTACATATTTGTCCGCCGTCAGCGGCCATTCGTTCCAACTGCGGTTCGAGAAGCGGAAGGCGATGTCGTCCGAGAGTTTGTAGTTGCGCAGCAGCAGGCGCAGTTTCTGGTTGACGGCGTTGGCGTATACATAGTTGGGCGATTTCCAGCCCAGCACGTGCTTGGCACCTTCGGCCAGCATCGTACGGAAGCCCATTTCGGCCACTGCGGCGCCGATGTCGTCGGAGTAGATCAGCTCTGTGTTTCGGAAGGCGGTCGGTTTCACCCCGAATTCCTTTTTTATAAGTGCCGTGTGGAGTTTTACCTGTTCGGTGAAATCCTCCTTCGAAGCCAGCGAGGCCAGCGAGTGGGAGTAAGTCTCGGCGAGGAACTCTACGCAACCCGTGGCGGCCAGTTCCTTGAACGATTCGAGGACTTCGGGTGCATAGGCACGGAACTGTTCGATAGCGATGCCCGTGATCGAGAACGAGCAGCGGAACTTACCCTTGTTTTCCCGGATGAGCTTCAGCAACAGGGCGTTCATCGGCAGGTAGCACTGGCGGGCGACCTTCTGCATGATCGAACGGTTCATGAGGTCGTCCAGGTAGTTGTGGTCCTTGCCCATGTTGAAGAAGCGGTACTTCTTCAGTCGCCAGGGCTGGTGTACCTGAAAATATAAGCAGACGGTTTTCATAGGGTAGCTATTTTATTGTTTTTTATTCTCTTCGATCACCGCTTCGTATACGGTTTTGATTTTGGCTGCGGCATCGTTCCATTTCAGGTTCGTGACCTCTTCCAGGCCTTTCGAGGCGAACATCCCCGCAAGCGCCGGGTACTGGATCAGCCCGTAAATGGCATCGGCCAGGGCATCGACATCCCAATAGTCGACCTTCACGGCATAGTCGAGCACTTCGGCCACGCCGCTCTGCTTGGAGATGATCACCGGGACGTTCGAACGCATTGCCTCGAGGGGCGATATGCCGAACGGCTCCGAGACCGACGGCATGACGTATACATCCGACAGCTGGAACATCTTGTGTACATCCTCGCCGCGCAGGAATCCGGTGAAGTGGAACCTGTCGGCAATGCCCAGCCGCGCCACGCGGCGGATGACGTGGTTCATCATGTCGCCCGAGCCGGCCATTACGAAACGTACGTTGGGGACTTTCTTCAGCACCTTGGCCGCGGCCTCGACGAAATAGTCGGGGCCTTTCTGGTAGGTGATACGCCCCAGGAACGTGACGATCTTGTCGTCCACGCCCCGTTCGGGCATTTTGCAGTGGCCTCCGGCGAACCGCACGGCATTGTGTACTGTCACGACCTTGTCGGCCGGGACGCCGTAGCGGTTGATGACGATGTTGCGCGTGACGGAGGTAAGACAGCCAAAGGAGCGTTGGCGGCTTGGAGTGAACGACACAGAGGGGTGTCGTGGAACTTGTGGAGCGACAGGCTATCTCGAAAATCCGCTTGCGGTTTGAGAGTTAGCCGACCCCTCCGTGCCGTGCGCCGTAGGCCACTCGAAGTTGACATAAGCGGTTGGCCGTCTGCCGG
>OHDN01001724.1_pt1 | contig 10604 bp, 9 predicted proteins | sample 1566971 | NCBI WGS metagenome assembly OHDN01 (sample SAMEA3879538, study PRJEB24766) | human gut metagenome | biome: human-associated habitat; feature: feces | place: USA | collected 1985/1987
AAAACGTAAACGAAATTGATTTGATTTTCAGTTCATTAAATATTATTTACTTAACTTATTATAACAGTTACAGATTTTCGTTTCAAGCTTATGTGAACAAAATCGGAATTTCAAGCCGTTGGATTAAGTGAAATATAGCGATTTTATAAAAATTATGTTTTCTAAATAAATTTATATTGACAAATAGAAAACTTGGAATTAAAATATTGGAAAACAAAAGATTGATTACTGCAAAGAGGAGTATGATTGGGATAGCATCGACGACGTTAAAATAAAAGGAGGGAAATTATTATGAATTGCAGAGTTTTTAGCGCAATGTGAATTTGTTTTGCATTGCGCTTTTTTATATGCTTTGAGTATAGAACAACTTGCGGCAAGCAATGAATTTTGCCTTTGTGCGGCAAGAAAGAAATTGAAAGAAAAGAAACTTAAAATCGGTTGTGTTGGTTTAATCGGTTTGTCCCGTGTCAGGGAACATACTTTAAAAAACGGAGGTAAAAAAAATGAAGAAAAGAGTGATTTTTATTGTTGTGACAGCTTTGCTTTGCTGTCTGCTTGTTGCGTGCGGTTCGAAGACGCGGCTTCAAGCGCCCCAAAACATAAGGCAGAACGGTCCTTTTCTGATTTGGGACGAGGTGAAAAATGCCGAAGGGTACATAGTGTTGGCAGACAACGAGGAGTACGTGACTGCCGAGCCTTCCTGCAATCTCTCGTTTCTGGGCGGGGAGACCGTTTACGTCGTAAAGATAAAGGCAGTGGGCGACGGCGAAAATTTTGCCGACTCCGATTGGTCTGAATTCGGCTTCAATGAAATTTTTAAATACACGTTGCTTGCCGACGGAAGCGGCTATGAGGTAAATCTGAGCGTTTCTTCTGTCGAGCTGCAAGACAAAAAAGTAGTCGTACCGTCAACTTACGAAAATTTGCCCGTCACGCGTATTGCCGACAAAATGTTTTACAAATGCGCAAGTCTGACGGAGGTCGTGCTGCCGAATACGCTTAAAGAAATCGGAGCAAATGCGTTCTACAACTGCAAGGCTTTGACAAGCATAGACCTGCCTTCAAGCGTGACGGCAATCGGTTCGGGGGCGTTCAGCGGCTGCTCGTCGCTTAAAAAATTAATTGTTCCTACGGGCATAGAACAGATTGAAAACCTTACGTTTGAGGGCTGCACAAGTCTGACGGAGATTGTGCTGCCGAATACGCTTAAAGAAATCGGGAAGATGGCGTTCATCAACTGCAAGGCTTTGACAAGCATAGAGCTGCCCGCAAGCGTGACGGCAATCGGTTTGGGGGCGTTCAGGTGGTGCGCGCTAAAAAAGATAGTCGTTCCTACGGGCATAGAACAGATTGAAAACCTTACGTTTGAGGGCTGTGCAAGTCTGACGGAGGTCGCGCTGCCGAATACTCTTAAAGAAATCGGAGCAAATGCGTTCTACAACTGCGATGCATTGGAAAGCATAGAGCTGCCTGAAAGCGTGACGGCGATCGGTACGGGTGCGTTCAGAGAATGCGTCGCGCTTAAAAAAATAGTCGTTCCGTCCGGCGTCGATTGCATTGCCGAAGAAATGTTTTACGAATGCGCGAGTCTGACGGAGATCGTGCTGTCGAATACGCTTAAAGAAATCAAGAGAGCGGCGTTTGCCCACTGCATTGCATTGGAAAGCATAGAGCTGCCTGAAAGCGTGACGGCAATCGGTTCAAGTGCGTTCAGCGGTTGCTTGTCGCTTAAAAAGATAGTCGTTCCTGACGGCATAGAGCGGATTGAAGGCAATATGTTTGGCGACTGCACGAGTCTGACGGAGGTCGTGCTGCCAAGCACGCTTAAAGAAATCAGGGGAATGGCGTTCCTCGGATGCATTGTATTGGAAAACATAGAGTTGCCTGAAAGCGTGACGGCGATCGGTTCGATTGCGTTTGGCGGCTGCTCTTCGCTTAAAAAGATAGTCGTTCCTACGGGCGTAGAGCGGATTGAAGGCTCTACGTTTGTGGGCTGCTCGAATCTGACGGAGGTCGTGCTGCCAAGTACGCTTAAAGAAATCATGGGAATGGCGTTCCGCAATTGCGAGGCGTTGAAAACGGTGGTTTTGCCCTCGTCGCTTAAAGATATAGGCAAAGGAGCATTCAGCAACTGTCCGCTCGAAAGCGTTTTCTTCGGCGGCACGGAAGCGGAGTATCTTTCCGTTTCCGTTGCAGAGGGAAACGACAGCATTCTCAGTGCGGCAGTATATTTTTATTCGGAAACCGAGCCGACGGAAAATCCTCAAAAATTTTGGCGTTACAGCGGGGGAAAGCCCTTGCCTTGGGCGTGACCGACGCGCTTTTACACCTTTAAAAGCCGCCCCCTCAAAGACTTGGTTTTGCGGGGTAAAAAATTAAAAAAGGAGTTGATGCTTATGAGAGCGGTCAAGCAATGAATTTGCATTTGTACAACAGAAACCAAATTAAAAATACTAAAAAATAAAAAAGGAGACTTATATGAAAAAGTTAAATTTCAAAATTTTATCCGTTTTTCTGGCAATAGCAATTGTTGTGTCGGGAGCGGCAGTCGTCGTAGCCTCTCCGAGAGAAGAAGTAAACGCCCTGTCGCCGAATTATGACGGCAGCGACGTCTACTATTTTTGCGATTTATATCCCACTCTGACTTATGAAAACTTTTCCAATACGTTCAGCGCATCTATTTTTTATGATGTGCGTTGGGTAGACCAAGACCAATTTAGAGAATATATCGTTTACGACTACTTTTATGGACTAAGTAACCAAGTCGTTATTTTCGATATAAAAACATTTATACCTTACACCGACGTTTTGTACGAATTGTTTTTACGCTTGAAAGAAAACAATTGCGTGACGGGATTTGTTACGAGTTATTCCGAAAGCGATTTCCCCGACACCTATTTTCTCGATTGTGTGGATATCTTTGTGGAAAATGCTCCCAGCGACAAGATGGACGTCTACTTTTCAGCGGCTTTCGAGGATTTGGACACAAACGGGGAGCTGTCCGATACGGTTTACCTGTTGGACGGAAGCGTTCTCAACGTAAATTTTATCGAAAGCCGTGACTTTAGAGCATTGTGCGATACATCCCATTTTTTAAATAAATTTATTTACGATTTGTTGTATTTTGTGTCAAGTACCGAATATGAAATTTACGAATATCAAAATGCACTTGACGAATGGAATATAACAATACTTGTCTACGTCGGAAACAATCAATTTGTTGACTTGACGACGTGGGAGAGATATACATTTTCCAGTTCGCAGGAAATTTTGGAAGAATACGAAAAGGAGTATATCTGCTCGTTTGGTTTCGACATGTTCGAGGAGGATTTTTATTGGTTTTTGTATAACAACGGTGTGGACTTAAACTATTTGTTCGAGGTCACTCCCTTAAGCTATGACTGCAACGGACTTGATTTGAGATTAAATAATTTTGACTATACCGACGAAGCGGAGCTTTACCTTGTCGAAGCGCTGAAAGATTGGCTTTCGGTAATTTAAATGCTCTGCTTTGGCGGCAGCTCACGGGACAGGAGGAATACAATACCGCCCCCGACAGGAAATCGTTTTCCGACGCGACAATATATTTTTATTCGGAACAAAAGCCCGTTTCGGAGGGAAATTTTTGGCGTTACTCGGACGGGGTCGCCGTTGTCTGGTGATTTCTGTCGCAGTTTAGACAAATTTACCGCTTTGCATAAACGCAAGGCGGTTTTGTTTTTTATGCGGGAGCACAATCGGGCTTTTAAAAGAATATTATTTAATAAGCCAATTACGGAGGTCATGATGGATAATATTTTCGGAACGGACGGTATCAGGGGAGTGTTCGGCGCGGAATTGAACTGCGGGAGCGCTTATCTTTTGGGGGCGGCGCTGTGCGGAGCGGACGGAGACTCTCCCGTCGTAGTCGTGGGCAGGGATACGCGTCCGTCCGGGGAGGAGCTTATGCGGGCGCTTGCAAAAGGCGTGCACGACAACGGCGGTTACGTCATCAACATAGGAATCCTGCCCACCAACGCCGTTGCTTACTTTACGCGGAAAATGGGGTGCGACTTCGGCGTTATGATTTCCGCAAGTCACAATCCGCCCGAATACAACGGCTTGAAGGTGTTTGACCGCTACGGCGTAAAGCTGTGCGAAAAAAAGCAGAGGGAGATTTCCGCTTTTATGGAGGACAGAGAGGTGTCGGACGCCGAGGGCGCGGAAGTGTGCGCCTTTGACAGCGCGGGAAAGCTGTATTGCGACTACATAGAAAACCTGATTATGCCCGACCTCAAAGGGCTTAAAATTTCTCTAGACTGTTGCTACGGGAGCTGCTACGACGTGGCGTCCTCCGTCTTTGCAAAGACGGGCGCTGCGCTGCACGTTTACTGCGGCTTCAACCGCGGAGAGCTGATAAACAAAGACTGCGGAGCCACCTACACCGAGTTTCTCGAAAAAATGATGAGGAGCAACGGCTGCGAGCTGGGCTTTGCCTTTGACGGCGACTGCGACAGAGTTGCCGTTTTGGAGCGCGGGCGGACGCTTGACAACGACAGACTTCTTTTTGCGCTGGCAAAATATATGTCCGAAAATGGAATGCTCAGAAAGGATATGGTAGTGGGCACTGTGCTCACCAACCGCGGCGTGGAAATGGCGCTCAACGGGCTGAATCTCAGGCTTTTGCGAAGCGACGTGGGGGACGCCAACGTATTTCATCTCATGAGCAAAAAGGGCGTTAATCTCGGCGGGGAGCGCAGCGGGCATTTTCTGCTTAGCGACTTTGCGACGGGCAGCGACGCGCTTTTGAACGCGCTGTTTTTCGCAAAAATATACAGGGAAAAGGGAAGCTTGTTCGACTATACCGCGGGTTACAAAAACGTGCCCTGCCGCGAAAAGAGCATAAACGTAACTCCGCAGCAGCTCAAAAGCATGAAAAACAGCAGTTATTTTGAAAAGGTGGCGGGCGAGGTGCGGGCGCTTTTCGGCGGAGTCAAGCTGGTGCTCAGGGCAAGCGGCACCGAGCCTAAGGTCAGGATTTACATCGAAGGAGAGGACGCGGGAGAGATTGAGGAGGCGATGAGGCACACAGCGTGGCAAATTTCCGATTTCGTCTGAAAGCGTTTGCGTTTTGAAATGGTTTGTAATATAATAAATCTCAATATGGACAAGAAGCGACGCAACAAAATCAGCTTCGTCACCACGCTGTTCGGATTGATTGCAAACGCCTTGCTTTGCGCGGGTAAATTTGCGGTGGGGCTTTTGTGCGGCAACATTGCCGTCACTGCCGACGCGGTAAACAATCTTTCCGACGCGGGCAACAATGTTGTCACGCTGATAGCAATCAAGGTGGCGGGCAAGCCTGCGGACAAGGAGCACCCCTTCGGACATGAAAGGGTAGAATACATTTCCGCGCTGGTCGTCGCTTTTATTATACTCTTTTTGGGCGTGGAGCTGGCGGTGTCTTCCGTTGAAAAGATAATACTCAATTTCAAAGAGCCTTATCTGCCCGAATTTGACGCGTGGCTGGTTTACGTTTTGTCGTTTTCCGTTGTCGTCAAGGTCGTCATGTTTTTCGTTTACAGGACAAACGGCAAAAAAGCGCAGTCTCCCGTGCTGGAAGCAATGGCGTTGGACAGCATTATGGACGTTGCCGCCACCGCCGCCGTGCTTGCGGCGATTCTTATCGGCAGATTGGCGAGCGTCAATCTTGACGGGTACATGGGACTTGCCGTATCCGTTCTGATATTTGTCGGCGGGATAAAGATAGCAAAGGATACCGTGAGCGGTTTAATCGGGGTTGCACCCGACAAAAAGCTCATTGCCGAGCTGGAAGCCGAAATCGCGGCTTACGACGGCGTACTCGGCGTCCACGACCTTTTGGTGCACAGCTACGGACCTTACAATACATTCGTCACGGTGCACGCCGAGGTGGACGCAAAAGCCGATATGCTTGCCGCGCACGAGCGGATAGACCGAATAGAAAGAGATTTTCTCGAAACACGAAACATACATCTGTTGGTTCATCTTGACCCCACCGAAAAGGACAATCCCGAAATCGAGGCGGTTTTGCCGTCGATAAAGGAAGTTTTGTCGTCCGTTGCCGACGGTCTTAATTTCCATGACGTGCGACTTGTCAGGCAGGGCGGCGCGGAAAAAATATTTTTCGATATGGTTGCGCCTTTCGAGCTGGAAAAGTCGGATGAAGAGCTTAAAAATCTTGCCGAAAGCCGCCTTTTTGAAAAAACAGGCATGAGCTTTTCGGTTACGGTTGACAGAGAGTGATTGCAAAAGGAGAAACGATTTGAGCAAAGCAGACGAAATTTTTATCCGAAACGTAAAAGAAATTTTAAACGAAGGCTATTCCGACCGAAACCTCGACGTGCGCCCGCGCTGGAAGGACGGGACTCCCGCGCACACAATAAAAAAGTTTTGTATCGTCAACCGTTACGACCTGAGAGACGAGTTTCCGATAATCACTTTGAGGCGCACCTTTTTCAAGACCTGCATAGACGAAATGCTTTGGATTTGGCAGAAAAAATCCAACAACATACGCGACCTGAACAGCGGCGTATGGGACAGCTGGGCGGACGAAACGGGCAGCATAGGCAAGGCTTACGGCTATCAGCTTGCGTTGAAGCACAGCTATCCCGAGGGAGAGTTCGACCAAGTGGACAAGCTTCTGTATGATTTGAAGCACAGCCCGCAATCGAGACGTATGATTGCCAATATGTACAATCACGCGGACCTTAGCCAAATGAGGCTTTATCCCTGCGCCTATTCCTTTACGCTAAACACGAGCGGAAACGTACTCAACGGCATACTCAATCAGCGCTCGCAGGATATGCTGGTCGCAAACAACTGGAACGTGGTGCAGTACGCCGTGCTGCTCAATATGTTCGCGCAGGCGTCGGGGCTTGTCGCCGGCGAGCTTGTGCACGTGATTGCCGACGCGCATATTTACGACAGGCACATTCCGTTGATTGAAAAAATGCTCGAACAGCCTGTTTACGACGCGCCTGAATTTGTCATGGACAAGAGCGTAAAGGATTTTTACGCATTCAATACGACGCATTTCAAACTTGAAAATTACAGATACAACGATTTTGAAGTCAAACCGGAGGTGGCTGTCTGATGAACGCAATCGTAGTCGTAGACAAAAAATGGGGCATAGGCAAAAACAACGATTTGCTGTTCAAGCTGCCTGAGGACATGAAATATTTCAGACAGAAGACTTTGAACAAAATCGTCGTCATGGGCAGCAACACGCTGAAATCCTTCCCCGACGGGAAACCGCTTAAAAACCGCACAAACGCGGTGCTTTTTCCCGGAGGCGAAAAACGGGACGACTGTATTGTGGCGGACAGTCTCGAAGAGCTAAGACAAGTGTTGACAAGCTTCCCCGAAGATGATATATTTATCATAGGGGGAGCGATGATGTACAAAACCATGCTCCCTTTTTGCAAGCGCGTTTACGTGACCAAGGTGGACGCGGACGGACAGGCGTCGGTGTTTTTCCCCGACCTTGACAGGCTCGGTTGGACGCTTTCGGAGAGAGTTGCGAAAAAACGCGACGGAGAGTACGAGTTGGAGTTTGTGGTTTATTCCAATCCGTCGCCGCAAAAATTTTGACAAAACGGATGTTTCGCCGCAGCGCGGCTGAGATAAATCTTGAAAGGAGGTTAAGTAAATGAGAAAAAGCCTTGAAAAAGTGTTCGATATCATCGGCGAAATACTTGCCGTGCTTGCTTTGATACTTTACGTGTTTCTTGCAATCAACGCGCAGTTCATGTTTTTGCCCGACGGTGTTTTGAACGTGCTTATGGTAATTCAGCAGTATTCGTTCATAATCGTGACAATAGTCGTAGGTTTTGAAGCTATGATAAAGCGCAATCTGTTGTTCAGAATTATATTCTACGTCATCGTTGCGGCAGTGGTTATACTTCAGTTCTTCCCCGGCACATGGGATAACCTCATGGGTTATGTGGGCGCGATGGCGCTGTAAAAAGCATAATGAAAACGTCCGCTTTAAAGCGGACGTTTTGTTTTGTTGATTTTCAAATGCAAGAAAATCAAATGAAATTATTTTTTTACCTTTGTGCCGCAATTTCCGCAGAAAACTCCGTAGGTTTCCGTGCGGCAGTTCGGGCAAATCAGAATTTCCGTCATTTCGTTTGAGCAGCGCGGGCACGTCGAATAAATGGATTCCGTTCTGAAACCGCAGTGTCTGCAATACAGAAGGCGTTTTTTAGGCGCGGGAGGTTGGCTCGGAGAGAGGGCGGGGGCTGCGGCGGATAAGCTTTCTTCCCGCCCGTCCGACGCCTTTTCGCCGCCGTCCGCTTCCGTCGCGGCGTTGTCGCTCTGCGCAGTCTGCGCTTGCGCCTCCTCGGACTGCTCCGTGTTTGTTTCCGTTTCCGCAGCGTTGCCCGTCTCTGTGACAGGCGTTGTTGAACTTTCCTTTGCGGGATTTTTTTTGAGTACAAAGTTTAAAAACAGTGCAAGCAGCAGCGCCGCAGTGAACACGGGCGAAGCGTAATATAACGATTTCAGCGTAAGCGCCGCTGCATTCTGCGCCGCCGCCGAATTTAAAACGTCGCTCATGGGAAGCACGGCGAGATAACCCGTTTGAAGCAGCAGTATACATATAGAAGCAGTGAGCCACAGCGCGCGGCTGAGCCTGTTTTTAGAGGTGAGCATAACAATCGCAGCCGCGGCGGTGAGAACGCCCAGCGCCGTTTCGGTTATTTCCGAAAGCTTGTTTGCGTTCAGTTGGCTTGAAAAGACTGCGGCAACGACGCGCATTGCCGCCGCGAGCGCCAGCAGCGAGAGTCCGACGACCGCCCGTTTGTTTTTGGAAATGAAGCAGGTCATGACGGCGAGAACCGCGGCAACGCCCCAGAGCGCCGCTACTATTAAATCCGGAATATCCGAAACTCCCAATGATTGCGTCAACAACAGCATAAATGCGCCTCCGCTTAAATAATACAACTTTTTTCCTCTTTATGCAATGAAAAGAGAGAAAAAAAGTTCAATCGGACGTCGTGCTTACTGAAAGCTCCGCGTGTTCTTTGTCGCCGCTGCCGTCGTCGGACATTTCCTCGCGTTTTTTGAAAACTTTTCGATAGCACCTCAACGCTATGGGAGCAAAGATGACGAGGGAAAGCGTTTCCGCTATCGGATAGGCATAGAAAAGCCCGCTCATTTGGAAGAAATAGTCCAGAAGATATGCCATGGGAATCAGGAAAATCAGCTGTCTCGACACACTGAGGAACATGGAGAACAATCCGATGTTGAGCGATTGGAATGTCGTGACGAGCAGTATACCCAGCGAAGCCGGCAAAAAGCACCAGCTTATGCACCTGAAAGCGTAAATAGTGTCCTCCCTGAGCGACGGGGTGGTTTCAAAAATGTCCACAATGAGACCGGGACAAATTTGGAATAGCAAAAGTCCTACCGTCATAATGGCTGCCGAAGTTATCAGAGACCTTTTCCAACAGTCGTTGTATCTCGCTCGGTCGTTTGCGCCGAGATTGTAGCTGAGAATGGGCAGTGTGCCCTGCATCAGACCGAATACCGGCATAAAGACAAAGCTTTGAGTGGAGAAATAAATGGTCAGAACCCTTATTCCGTTGGGATACGCTTTGAGTATGCTGTTGAGTATAATGGTGGTGAACGAGCCGAGCGCGTTTAGTATGAACGTGGGCAAACCTATGCGGAATATGTTCCACACTGTGTTCCATTTTAATTTCATTTTGGCGAGGTTTATGCTCACGTCCTGCTTTTTTACGATAAACACGAGAATAATGTACGCGCAGGCGACAAATTGTCCGATGATTGTGGCAATCGCCGCGCCCGCAACGCCCATGTTGAGACATTTCATGCCCCAGAATTCGTCGAAAATGAAAATAGGGTCGAGTATGATATTGACTATTGCGCCGAGCGCCTGACTTATCATAGGCGCTTTCATGTTTCCCGTAGCTTGAAGCAGCTTTTGCGCGACAATGCTGACTACGGAAAAAACGGACAGTCCGAGCATATAAATAAGGTACTCGTTGCCCATATCTATCATTTCCGCGTCTTCCGTAAACAGCTTCATAAAGGGGACGGACACGGTAAAGGCGAGCGCCACAAACAGCAGCGAGCCGATAATGGAAAGAAAAACGGCGGTGCGCGCGACATTGTCCGCGCCTTCGCGGTCGCCCTCGCCGAGCTTTCTCGATATGAATACGTTTGCGCCCACGCCTATTCCCAGCGCGAGCGAAATCTTTATCATCACCATAGGGAAAGAAATGCCCACCGCCTCGAACGCGACCTGACTGTACTGCGACAAAAACATACTGTCCACGATTGTGTAAAGCGCGTCGATAAACATGGATATGATGGCGGGAAGCGACATATTAAGCAGCAGCCTTCCCATGGGCATACTGCGCATTTTTGCCGATTGTAAAGTATCGTTTTTCTCTTGCATGATTTCACCTGACAAAAGGATTAAAGTTTAACCAAACTATTTTAACAGATTCGCGGCAAAAAGCAAGCGTAAAAGGTGCGCAAAAAAGGAAAAATTTGCGCAATCCTCCGACTGCCCGCAAAAGAAAAACGGCGCGTCGCGCCGTTTTTCTTTTATA
>OHDN01001725.1_pt1 | contig 10602 bp, 10 predicted proteins | sample 1566971 | NCBI WGS metagenome assembly OHDN01 (sample SAMEA3879538, study PRJEB24766) | human gut metagenome | biome: human-associated habitat; feature: feces | place: USA | collected 1985/1987
TATATCTGTTTTGTGCAAATTAATTATGCACGAAAGCAAAAAACCGGGCAACCCTTCTTGAGCTGCCCGGTTTTATTTTTTGACTGTTGCAGCAACCCTTGGCTTTCGGGGCTGAAGCAGCAGTTTCACGCTGTCTTTCGGCTCCGAACGACCTTGCTTGCAGATACGGTTATGCTGCGCCAATGACCCTGCGAAGCACAAGAAGCGCATCGAGTGAGTCAACGCATCCGTCTCCGTTAAAGTCCATAATGAGTTCATTGCCCTCGGCTTCCAACCCGAGTGCATATCTCATAATCAGCAAAGCATCATATGTTGTGATTTCACCGTCGTGGTTCACATCGCCGATCATCCAATAGCACGCCGTAATGGTTCGGTCTTCCGTAACATTGGTGGGATCGCCGTCCCAGCGGTCAAAGATATAGCCGGCGTGTTCGGGCGCATCGGGAAGCACCGCATCCTGGCCATGTGCGACATAAAGAACAACAATGGGATCTCCGTTCCAGCCGTCAATCAGGGTAACTTCATACACGTTGATCGTGCATGTTGCGTCAACAACCAGATCTTCGGCAGGCATGGTTTCCGGAATGTCCCATCCCGAGAATGTGTATCCTTCGGGTACATCATACGCGGGAGTTATAATTGCTGCACCGTATTCATATGTTTGGACGCTGTACCCTTTGCCGTTGACCGTATAGGTTATCGTGTAGGTATTAACGCTCCAAACAGCAGTGACGGTTATATTTGCAGCAGGAAGAACACCGTCTTCGGGCATTCCGTCCCAAGCGTCAAAGGTATGACCGAGCTTTTCCGGATTTTCAGGAACAGTGATAACATCACCTTCATATCCCGTAAACGTGAAATACGTCTCACCATCGACCATGAATGATACCGTATACTTTCCATCTTCAACGAGTGTCGCATCGAGCACGATGTTCTCCGCCGGCATGGTGGCGGGAGTATCCCAGCCCGAGAAAGTGAAATGGTCAGGAACGTCATATGCGGGAGCAAAGACTTCTTCACCGTAAGCATAAACCTGTATTGCGTAAATCTCACCATTGATATTGTAAGTAACGGTGTATTCGTTCACAGTCAGTGCCGCATCAAGAACAAGGTTCTCGGCAGGCATGGTTTCCGGAATGTCCCAACCGGAGAAGGTGTGTCCCTCGGGCACGGTGTATTCGGGTGCGGAAACTACCGCTCTGCCGCAGAAGCTGATCAACAAGGGTCGTTTTACCGTGGTCAACATGCGCAATGATCGCAACGTTGCGAATATTTTCGTTCATAATATTACAGTTACCGCTTCCGCCGCTGCGAAAGCGTCCTTTCAGCTATTTTTAATATTCAAATGCTTCACTTTCACCGAAAATATCGGCTCAGCAATCGGTGTTTTTGTTCATCTTCCCGATTTTTCACAACTTATTGTTTTACAACCTCTTTTGCGGCATTGCAAGAGGTTTGAACATTATATCATCTCGGTTCCTGTTATTGCACAATAGAGCGGCAACAAGAAGAGCAAGAAAACTCGCCGATACATAGTCCATATCGACGTTATATTCTTTCAGTTAATTGACCCGGAGCTTCGCCCGGAAGTCTGCCGCACACCGAATCGCTGATATTTAATGAAAGGATGTATCTGCAATGCAGGTTAATACAGGTTCCGAAATCGCTGCATTTTTCAGCTCCTGTCCTCAACCGATAAAGTGATAGGAATTTTCACTTTTTTATGCTATAATATTTTCATTATAAACAGAACGATAAGCCAAGGTTACAAGGTTAATATAGTTAATATAAAGGAGAATGCTGATGGGTTTATTGGATAAGTTGAAAAAAGGGCGAACGAGGAGAGGACAAAAAGAAAAACAACATCAGAAGCAGCCGTTCCAACAGAATTTGTCACAAAAGACAGATCCGGCAATATGCCCCGGCGGCGCGTTCATGGTGCAGCTTTTGATGAAAGAGAAAAGCGAGATGCCCTCAAAGGAGATGTTTGCGGAGATATTGTCGAAGCATCTTGGAAAAACGGAGCAGCTTGGAGATTGCGAATCGCATGCAGGTTTTATTGTTCATGACTATATTTCCGAAACGAATGACGACACTCTTCCGGTAATGCTGCTGATTTCCGAATGCGCTGAGTTTGAGCCAAACTCAATTGATGACTTCAGGCGCGGTCAAATGTGGGATTGTTTGAGCGACCGCGACCGCATTCTTTCCGAATGCAAATATCAGATTTCGGCTTCTGATAAGCTGGGCGGCGGTCTGCCCTCAAGGGAACGCGCAAATATGCTTATGGACTATCTGGAGGCACTGGTGGAATTATATCCTCAGTGCGAGGCAGTTTACAACCTTAACTCCGGAAAGTTGATTATGGCTGATGATATCAGAAAAAAGGAAATAACCGGTGTTGACCGTTTTATCAGTTATGCGGTGAATGCTCGTTTTTTCAATGTTTACGGTACTGAAGACTGCGTAGTGGACACGCTTGGTTTGAGCCTTTTGTATATAGAGGATTTGCAATATCATTTTCATGATATCGACCCCAACCTGGTAGTAAACCATGCCTATAATCTGGCATCCTATCTGTTGAACAATGACAACCCCATGAAGGACGGAGATACCGTCGATGGTATTCGAAATGGACGGATCGTGCAGGACATCCAGTGGAAATGTCAGTATGAGGATGCGCTGATTCAGCCGGCGAGGGCAGTCCTGGATATCTGTATGGGAAAGTATGCAGCCGGATATCGCGGTTGACATATTGCATCATAATTTTTAAAGGAAGTCGCACACATTTTCGATCGCCGGGCGGACGAGTCTTTCTCGGACTGTAAGCCCATTGAAATGCTGTCGAGTTTTACAGTCAACATTTCAATGGAAACACAAATCCAATAAAGCAGGAGGCGCATAATGCAATTTGACATCATTTATACCGGCGATTGCCTCAACCTTCTGAAAACTCTGCACGATGACAGCGTTCATTGCTGTGTGACGTCCCCCTCCGTACTACGCGCTCCGCGATTACGGCATTGCTGCTCAGATCGGTAGAAAGACAACGCCGAATTAATATATCGCGCATCCGACGGAAGTGTTTACAGAAGGCAGGTGCGTTTTTCGTCCGGATGGTACGCTCCGGCTGAACATCTCGGACGCATACGCCGGTAAATACAAAAGCGGATTGCAAGAATCCGCGGGCGATTTTGCTGCCCAAAAGAACCCCAACGGCAGAATCGGTCAGGCTGTGGCTCTCAACAACAAGATCGAGGGTTATAAGGCGAAAGACATGATCGGCATTCCGTGGATACCGGTTTTTGCCCTCCGCGATACCGGCCGGTATCTGCACAATGACATCATTCGGATGAAGGATAAGATTACCCTCTTCTCATAAAAAGAAAGATGCTGCTGCAAACATGACTTGATTTTGCAGCAGCACCTTTTGATTTTTTGTGTTGCAGAAAGAATATGTTCGGTTAACGCTTGCTGAACTGAGGAGCGCGACGTGCGGCTTTGAGACCGTACTTCTTCCTCTCCTTCATTCTGGGGTCACGGGTCAGGAAACCTGCCTTCTTGAGGGTTGCGCGATATTCTGCGGAATCAACGTCGAGAAGAGCACGGGAAATGCCGTGACGGATTGCGCCTGCCTGTCCGGTGTAGCCGCCGCCGTAAACATTGACGATAACATCGAACTTGCCGAGAGTGTCGGTAAGCACGAGGGGCGCGCGAACGATCATCTTGAGGGTTTCATAGCCGAAATATTCTTCGAGATCCCTCTTGTTGATTTTGATAACGCCGGTGCCGGGAACGAGACGAACGCGGGCAACGGAGCTTTTGCGCCTGCCGGTTCCGAGATACTGAGTGGTTGCTGCCATGGTAATAATCTCCTTCCCTAAAAATTATTTGAGCACGAGAACTTCGGGCTTCTGTGCTTCGTGCTTATGCTCGGCGCCGCGGTAAATGCGAACCTTGGTGAGCATCTGGCGGCCGAGGGGACCCTTGGGCATCATGCGGCGGATGGCTTCATAGACTGCGAATTCGGGCTTCTTGTTGAGGAGCTCACGATACTTGGTCATTTTGAGTCCGCCGGGATAACCGGTGTGATGATAATAAATTTTTTCGTCAAGCTTTCTGCCTGTCATGATGACTTTATCTGCGTTGATTATGATAACGTGATCGCCGCAGTCAACATGCGGGGTAAAGATGGGCTTGTGTTTTCCGCGGAGTATTGCGGCAACCTGAGATGCGAGACGACCGAGCACCATGCCTTCTGCATCTACAACGTACCACTTACGCTCCATGGTTTCTGCTTTTGCCATATAGCTTTTCATGCCATGTCCTCCAAAGGTATGTTGAATTTCTTAATTAAATAATTTTGCTAAGATTTCCGACAACGGACGGGGCTGGTGACCGCAATCCTCCACCATAAGCAAAGCACAAGGCATATTGTACTTCCGGCGGAGGCATTTGTCAAGTGTTGTTTTCAAAAAAATACCCGATTTTTCAGATATATTTTTATTGTCCGCAGTGGGAATGCGGTTTTTGCAAATTAGGCATTAATCGTCATTTCCGTCTGCCTTCTCAAATTCGGCCGCAACATCGGCCAGCAGCTTGCGAATCGGAAGATTTTGAGGACATGAGACCTCGCATTTCCCGCATTTTATGCAGTCAGAGGCCCGCCTTCCGGGTGCGGTATGAACATTTGAGTAGTAGTAATTTGCATTCCAATCGCGATGCATCTGTTTCGCATTCATCAGCGCAAACAAGTCGGGAATCGCAATATGCTTCGGACAGCCGTCCGTGCAGTAGCGGCAGGCGGTGCACGGAATCAGCTCCATCCCCTTGTAAACAACGCGAACCTTTTCAACGGCTTCGGTTTCGGTCTTGTCAAGGGGTTTGAAATCACTCATATAGCTTATGTTATCTCTGAGCTGCTCAATGCTGCTCATGCCCGAAAGCACAACAAGCATCCCCGGGAAGCCTGCAGCGAAGCGAATTGCGTAGCTCGCGGGACTCCCTCCGTTGAGAGAAGCGAAGATCCTCTGCGCCTCGTCGGGAAGCTTAACAAGGCTTCCGCCCTTTACCGGCTCCATCACAAGCACAGGCTTGTTGTGTTTTCTGCACACTTCATAGCATTTGCGGCTCTGCACGCCTATATCGTCATAATCCAAATAATTGAATTGAATTTGAACAACCTCAATTTGCGGATACTCCGAAAGAATCGCATCCAGCACCTCTGCCCGGTCATGAAAGGATATGCCGAAATGCCGAATCTTTCCCTCTCTTTTCAAGTCAATTGCGGTTTCGTACGCGTTTCTCTCTTTAAAATATCTGAAGCGCGCCTTATTTTGTGCATGCATAAGGTAGAAATCGAAATAATCAACTCCGCAAAGCTCAAGTTGACTTTCGAAAAAAGGCCGAATATCGTCGTTTGTTTTGAAATATTCATCGGTAAGCTTGTTTGTCAGGATAAAACTTTCCCGCGGGTAGCGCGACGTGAGGCAGGTTTTTGCTGCTTTTTCGCTTTTCCCGCTCAGATAACCGTGCGCAGTGTCAAAATAGTTAAACCCCGCCTTGATAAATTCGTCCACCATAAGGCAAGTCTGCTCAATGTCAACCTCTCCGTCCTTCATCGGAAGCCTCATAAGACCGAATCCGAGTTTTTTGTTTATGCGTTCCATCTTATTCATCCTTTCCTGATTAATTGCTTATCGTTATTTTTTTGCAGCGATTCATTATGCTGCGCGGAAGTTCCGATTCTATTTTAGCATTGTTGATCGCTTTTCGGGCAGATGTTTTGATATATATTTTTGAGTTCAGACTCCCGTGTTTCAGTCTCAAACTTTTGCAGTGTTTGCGATTTTTGCCCGCTTATGCCCCGATTCAGCTTTTTATCGTCCTGTTCTCTTCACAATGTGCAAGTCTGCATATTGAAAAACCCGATTGCATATGGTAGAATAAAGTTGAGGTTGTGTTTTCAAAATGGTTGCAGCAGCCGAAAGTACGAAGCAGCACAGCTGCGCAAACAAGGCATGACCTTTGTTTAATGATTATTAACGGATAAGTGAATACTTAGTTTATGGAACTGTCTCAAAGATTTGTACGCAAGCACCTCGAAAGGATTCATCCTTTCACAAAGGCCTGTTCGCTTGAAGCCACACGGCGCGGACAGGATCTTCTCGGCAACGTGCTTGCAAAAACAATGCGCACAAATGTTAATATTGTCCCCGTTGATCATCCGAAACTCAGCGGGAATGTTGAACCATGCGCCTGTTTTGCGATTCCGCACGATGAATTAAAGCGCGGAGTTATCCTCTATCTGCACGGCGGCGGATATACATGCGGTGACCTTGAATATGCAAAGGGCTTCGGATCCGTGTTGGCTTCCGAATGCGGTATTCGGGTGCTTTGTCTCGCTTACCGTCTTGCGCCCGAAAATCCGTTTCCTGCTGCATTGGACGATGCGGTGGAAGCGTATCGCTATCTGCTTTCACTCGGCTACCTCAGCAGCCAGATCGTGCTTGCAGGCGAGAGTGCCGGCGGCGGACTTTGCTTTTCTCTTTGTTTAAAGCTTCGCCAGTTGGACTTGCCGCTGCCTTGCAGCATCATTGCAATTTCGCCGTGGACAGACCTTACCCAAAGCGGCGAGTCGTTTATATTTAATCACGATGTTGATCCGAGTCTCTGCAAAGAGACCTTGGACTTCTATTCAAAGTGCTACTCGCGAAATCCGACAGACCCGCTTGTTTCGCCGCTTTTCGGAGATGTTTCCGGGCTTCCTCCGTCCTTAATCTTTGCGGGCAAGGATGAAGTCCTTCTGGATGACTCGCGCCGTATGCACAACAAACTTGTTTCATCCGGCTGCACAAGCGAACTGGTAGAAGCCGAAGGCATGTGGCACGCCTATGTTCTTTACTGTATCAAGGAACGTGCATGCGACCTTGACCGCATCAATACCTTTTTAAACCGTTTCCTTTCCCACGAACGCAAGCTTCGCTGGATGCGGCTGGATAACGCCGCAAAAATCTATCCCGCCGCAAAACGCAGAAAATGGAATAACTTTTTCCGTCTTTCCGCAACACTCTGCGACGAGGTGGACAAAACAGTCCTTAGGAACGCAATGGATGTCACCATGCGGCGATTCCCGTCCATTGCCGTTCGTCTTTGCAGAGGCGCATTCTGGTATTATCTTGAAGAACTGTCCTCCGCACCCGAAATCACGGATGAAAAGAGCTGGCCGCTTGCACACACGCCGTTTGAGAGCATCAATGAATGCGCACTGCGTGTCATCGTCTACAAAAACCGTATTGCAGTTGAATTCTATCATGCATTGACGGACGGCACAGGCGGCATGGTGTTTTTAAAATCACTGCTTGCCGAATACATCGAACAGAAATACGGGGTTGAAATTCCCAATGAATGCGGTGTGCTGGACAGGCTCACTCAGCCGCAGGAAGAGGAGCTTGAGGACAGCTTTTCGAAGAATGCCGGTTCCGTAAGCGTCAGCAGAAATGCGAGCACCGCATTCAAGATTCATTATACGCCGGAAAGGGATGATTTCAGGCACCTTACAACGTTCATCTTGGATTCAAACGCAGCTCTTGCCGCGGCAAAAAGCTGCGGGGTGAGCCTTACGGTGTACCTGACAAGCGCAATGCTGCTTGCATTGCAGCGGATTCAGGATGAGCAAACGCCCGATAAGCGCCGGCAAAAGCCGATTCGCGTCGTTGTTCCGGTGAACCTTCGCCGTTTATTCCCAAGCCGCACGCTTCGGAACTTTGTGCATGTCATTATGCCGGAGATCGATCCGCGAATGGGCGACTATGAGTTTTCCGAGATTCTGACATCGGTGAAACATCAACTCGGGCTTCTTGTCACAAAAAAGAACCTTTGTGCAATGTTCACTCCGAACGTCAATGCAGAGCGTTCGCCCCTGCTCCGCGTGATGCCGCTTTTCCTTAAAAACATTGCAATGAAGCTTGTTTACGACACCGTCGGCGAACGCACAAACTGTCTTAATCTCTCTAATCTCGGGGATATTAAAGTGCCGGATGTAATGCGCCTATATGTAACCCGATTTGATTTCATCCTCGGCGTTCAGGCAACCAAGCCCAACAATTGCGGAGTTTTGTCTTACAACGGCAAATTGTATATGAATTTCATTCGCAACACTGTTGAACCCGTGCTTGAATTTCAATTCTATCAGGTTTTGCGCGAACTTGGGCTTCATGTCAAAGTTGAAAGCAACGGTGCGGGCAATATATCGGATTCGAACTGAAAACAGCAATGCAGCCCGATAGTTTGAAATCAATAATTTACGGATTCAGAAAGGAGACACAATATGTACTGTATAAAATGCGGAGTTGAGCTTGCGGACAGCGAAAAAGTCTGCCCGCTTTGCGGAACGAGGGTTTATCACCCCGATATAGAAATTAAAACCACCGAACCTCCATTTCCCGAATACAAGCTCCGTGAACCCCGCATGAATCTCAGGGGTATTATGTTCATCGTTACCATGATTTTTGCCGCGCTGATCGTTCAGCTTGTTATCTGCAACATCAGCATCAGCAATGCCTCGGAATGGTCCGGCTACGCAATCGGTGCAGTGCTGCTGCTTTATGAGCTCGTTGCGCTCCCGCTTTGGTTCAAACGGCCCAATCCCGTTATTTTTGTTCCCTGCGGTTTTGCTGCCGTGCTTGCTTATCTGCTTTATATCGACCTTGCTGTTCACGGAGGGTGGTTCCTCAAGTTTGCATTCCCCGTTGTCGGTGCATACGGATTGCTCGTTACGGCGGTTGTAACACTGCTGAAATACGTTCGCCGCGGACATCTTTACATCTTCGGCGGCGCACTTATCGCACACGGAATTTACATGACATTTTTGGAAATGATGATAAATATTGCCTTTTCCGAAAAAACAGTGCTTCAGCTCAACTGGTCATACTTCCCCTTGTTCGGATGCTTTATTCTCGGAATGGGATTAATCATCGTTGCGATAAACAAACCCATGCAGGAATCGCTTAAAAAGAAATTCTTTGTTTAATTTCCGATTAAGATTGGATTTCAATAAATATTTGCAATTTGAAAATGCTTATGCCCGATGTGCATGGGCATTTTCTTTTGCGCATAGCAATGCGGCTTTTCGGGGCATACTAACGGACGGCGGGCAGCGGCTTGTTTCAAGCCGTTCAACCGCAAAAAAACACACGGAGGACATTATTATGCAGAATCGACAGAACAGCAGTGCCGGCAGCAATTCCGGCAGCAGTTTCGATTCCTTCTTCAACTCAAACCCCTCTCATTCAATGGGTTCGGCGAGTTCCGGGAATCAGTCCGCCTCTTCGGCAAATTGGAACACCGAAGCGGCCTCCTCAATCGACACAAAGGATCTTTCCATCCTGCAGGATGAAATGTATTCCGAAGCGTTGCTTTTTAAAAAATGCACTGTTTATGCCGGGTATTTTAACGATCCCGCGCTCAAACGCATGGCAGAAAACGCTGCCGGGCATCACCGCAGGCATTTTGATACGCTTCACGGCTATCTGAACGGCAATAACTGAGGAGGGTTACAGGCATGAACAATCAGAAAACCAACAATGCTTCCATGAGCGAACAGGAACTTCTTACGGACCTTCTCCATTCAGAAAGGGACGCCGTAAAGCAGTATGCAAGCAACTGCACCGAGTCGGGCTGTGAAAATCTGCGCAGTCTGCTTATCAACTGCATGACCGAATGCTCCGAGGATCAACTCGCCGTGTTCGAACAGATGAAGCAGCGCAATATGTATAAAACCAAGCCCGCAAAGGTTCAGGAGCTTCAAACCGCAAAGCAGGATATGACCTCGCTTCAGCAGCAAACGTGGTGATGTGCGGAAAGTGTTGATGCCGCGCAATCGCTTGTTTCGATAACGCGACACCAAATGACAGCGCACTGATATCGCTGCGCTGAAAAAAGCCGCAGCAGGGACTGTTGTATCAGTTCCCAAACAAAACCGGGCAGCCCGCGAAGGGTTGTCCGGTTCTTTTTCGCAGCAAAACATAAAACGGCTGCATGAATTCCCGCTGCACATATGTCTTGTATTATATTTGCGGCATGTCAATCAGAATCACTCAAGCATTGAGAATATTTCTCCGTCGGAGTATGTAATGAATAATCTATTTGTTATTTCTTAATATCTTTTCATCAGTTCCTTCCGTCCGGTTTTCGGACTTTTTTACGTGCTCATTGCAAATGCTAATGCAAAACGGATCGCTGCATCCAACGACCCGTTTTGCTTCATTGCGGCGAATATCCGAATTCAGTTTTCGGGCAATTCAGTTCCGCTTTGTTTTTTCAATTTGTGGTTTGAGCCGTAAATCAGTTGAGGCCCATTGCAATACGCATGATGCCGATTGCATCAACGATGTTTACAACGCCGTCCTCGTTCACGTCGCCGTGAATGAGCTGAGTTTCGGTCAGTTCAATAAGACCGAGTGCGTAACGCATTGCGAAAACAGCGTCCGCGGTGTTGGTGTTTCCGTCGCCGTTGATATCGCCGTCATGTTCCTCAACAGGAGGTTCGGGAGTGGGCTCGGGGGTGGGTTCGGGAGTGGGCTCGGGTGTTGAGGGAGTCGT
>OHDN01001730.1_pt1 | contig 10586 bp, 8 predicted proteins | sample 1566971 | NCBI WGS metagenome assembly OHDN01 (sample SAMEA3879538, study PRJEB24766) | human gut metagenome | biome: human-associated habitat; feature: feces | place: USA | collected 1985/1987
AAAGATGACTATTACAAGTGAGGGGTTGACAAACTTTCTAACACGCAGTAATTGCCGTATAATCGCATATTTGAGATTACTTTCAGACGTTTTAAAGGCAAATTTCCGACTCCTCCGCGAGCATTATATATCATTCAACCCCTTTTTCGAGGCAAAAATTCGCCCGAAAATGCTCAAATATACAAACTTGTTCAAAAATGTTTTGGTATATTTTCAAAAAAGCTTGCGGAACAAAAACATGCTATACGGCAGAGCCGCAACAAAAGAACGGAGGGGTAAACAGACACGGTTTATCGAATGCATATACGCATGACTCAGGTAAGAGAAGAAACGGCGATTGCAGATAAAACACGGTCAATTGAACAATTGCTCAATTATTTTCAAAAAACTGTTGACAATGAAGGGGCAGTTGTGTATAATAACAATTGAACAGATGTTCAACTGTTTGCGAGAACAAGCAGGCAGTTGATAAGGTGATAAAAAGGGGGCCGGGATTTATGGGCGACACGATTCCGAACTGTGAATTCATGCATGCGCATGAAGAAATCATTGCAAAGGTCAATGCATCGATGCCCGATGAAGAACTTTTGTACGATCTTGCGGAGTTGTATAAAGTGTTTGGAGACAGCACAAGGATAAAAATACTCTATGTGCTGTTTGAGAGCGAAATGTGCGTATGCGATATTGCGCAGCTTTTGAATCTCAGCACCTCTGCAATTTCGCATCAGCTTCGCGTGCTGAAACACTCGCAGCTTGTAAAGTTTCGGCGCGAGGGCAAAACCGTTTTCTATTCGCTTGCGGATTCTCATGTAAGCTCCATTCTTGCTCAGGGAATGGAACACGTGTGTGAATAAACGGTAGGAATAAAGACTGAATCTGTCTTGAACGAAAATAAAACAGTACCTGTTCAGTGAAACGGGCCGTGACAATAAAACAATTAAAATCAGGAGGATGAATACCATGAAAAAGACTTATAGAATTGAAGGACTTGACTGTGCAAACTGCGCCGCAAAGATCGAAGGCATGATTTCAAAGCTTGACGGTGTGAATTCATGCACCATCAATTTCATCACAGGCAAAATAATCATTGATGCCGATGATGAAAAATTTGAGACTGTTTTGAAAGAGGCTGCGCATGTTTGCCGCAAAGTTGAACGCGATGCGGAAATTATCGTCAAATAACGAACTGATGATAAATTGCTGCTGAAAACGATTCGGCTGCCGCAGACCGTGCATGAACGTTAATTCTGCGGCAGTCAATACTGACAGCGCGATAAAACAAAGAAGGGTGTATTTTCGATTTCGATAATACGAGGTGCGATATGACAAAATCACAAAAACGCGAGCTGACAATGATTATTATAGGTGCGGTTTTGCTTGCTGCCGCAGTTGCCGTTACTCATATTTTTTCCGAAATTCCGAGATGGAGCAAACTTTTGATTTTTGCGGTGCCGTATATTGTTCTTGGTTTGAATGTAATCCTTGATGCTGTACACGGACTTGCGGGGAAACAATTTCTCGACGAAAAATTTCTTATGTCCGTTGCATCTATCGGTGCACTTGCCGTGGGAGAATATGCCGAAGCGGTGCTTGTCATGCTGCTTTACAGGCTCGGTGAGCTGCTTCAGTCGATTGCTGTCGGAAAAAGCAGGCGTTCGATTGCCGACCTTATGGACATTTGTCCGGAGAGTGCGGAGCTTGAGACTGTTGACGGAATAAAGCAGGTTTCGCCGGATAAAGTTCATGTGGGCGACATCTTTGTTGTCCGTGCGGGGGAACGTGTTCCTCTGGACGGCATTGTGGTTGAGGGGAGCTCAAGCCTTAACACGGCTGCATTAACGGGAGAGTCTGCACCGCGGGATGTTGCGGCGGGCGAAAGCATAACTTCGGGATGCATAAATATTCAGGGAACTTTGCGGGTGCGTGCCGAACGCGAATACGAGGATTCAACCGTCGCCCGTATGCTGGAACTTATCGAAGGGGCGACTGCAAACAAGTCAAAAAGCGAGAACTTTATAACAAAATTCGCTCGCTGGTATACACCGAGTGTTGTCGGACTTGTTGTTTTGCTTGCAATCATTCCGCCGCTTTTCTTCAACGGCTCATGGTCGGAGTGGATCTACCGCGCGTTGACTTTCCTTGTTATTTCCTGCCCTTGTGCGCTTGTCATATCTGTTCCGCTGACGTTTTTCGGCGGAATAGGCGGAGCGGGAAAACGCGGCATTCTCGTGAAAGGTTCCAACTATATGGAGACGCTTGCGCGTTGCGGAACGGTACTTTTTGATAAAACCGGCACACTTACACACGGAAGGTTCAGCATTAAAGCCATATATGCAGAACCCGATGCAAGCGAGGAAACGCTGCTTACATACACAGCCGCTGCCGAGAGCTTTTCAACGCATCCGCTTGCTGCCTGCATAATGTCTGCGGCAGAAGAAATGAAGCTGCCGAAAGCAGCCGAAGTTGAGGAGATCGCGGGACACGGAGTTAAAGCGGTTGTTGACGGTCGGACGGTTTGTGCGGGTAATTTGAAACTTATGCACAAAATCGGAGCAAAGCCCGTTGAACGTGATGCGTCCGGGACCGTTATTTATACGGCGGTTGACGGAAAGTACATGGGCTGTATCGAGATTGCCGACACACCCAAAGAAGGCGCAAAGAAGGCTGTCGAGGAACTTAACAACGACTTGGGCATAAGAACTGTGATGCTGACGGGCGACAGAAAAGCGGCTGCGAAGAATATTGCGGATACGCTTGGCATTGCTGAATTCCATGCGGAACTCCTGCCGCAGAACAAAGTTGAAATTGTTGAGCAAGAACTGGCAAATGAGAACGGAAAACGCAGCGTTGCATTTGTCGGAGACGGAATCAATGATGCGCCGGTTATTGCAAGAGCGGACGTAGGATTGGCAATGGGCGGGCTTGGCTCCGATGCGGCGATCGAGGCGGCAGATATTGTCATTATGGACGACAGGATTGAAAAGGTTCCGCTTGCTGTTCGCATTGCAAGGCGCACGGTTCGTATCGCGTGGCAGAACATAATTTTTGCATTGGCCGTCAAACTTGCAACTTTGCTGCTCGGAGCGTTAGGTTATGCAGAAATGTGGATGGCACTGGTGGCCGATGTAGGAGTCTGCCTGATTGCAATTCTTAATGCAATGCGTGCAATGCATCCGGGAAAATGACAGCAGGCGTACTTTGCGGACAATTGAAAAAAAGAACTCAAAATAAAAGAGTATTAACAGTTTAAAAACCGAGAGAAACCGGCATGGATTACAAAAATTGCTGCCGGTTTCTTTATCTGCTGAAAACAGCTGCCTTTTTTGAGTGGGATTACCGAAAAACGCGGCCGAACAATCAGATTTTTGAATAAAAATGCTTTCTTTTTCGATGTTGCTTCCGAAACGAGCCGCAAATCGGGGCCTGCTTAAATATATCGCATTTACCGTGAAAAATTGCGTGCTCTGCACTTGAAAACACACAAAAACTGTACTATAATTGAGATTGATAGAGGCTTTTAATGCAAATAACCGATGAACGCCGGAATGGTCGGTTGTCCGGTTGCATTTGCAAATACTTAAGAGACTTGTCCTATTATTGAAAGGAGTCAATATGGATTTTAACCTTTCCAAGCAGCAAGAGCTTATTCGGCAGCTCATGCATGATTTCGCAGAAAACGAAGTAAAGCCCCTTGCAGCCGAGATCGATGACACGGAGCAGTTCCCCGTTGAAACCGTCCGCAAAATGGCAAAATACGGAATGCTCGGCATCAATATCCCCGCGCAATACGGCGGAGCGGGCGGAGACACGCTCAGCTACATCATCGCGATTGAAGAACTCGCAAAGGTTTGTGCAACAACTTCAATCATCCTCAGCGCACACACGTCGCTTGCCTGTTATCCCATCCTTGCATACGGCACCGAAGAGCAGAAGCAGAAGTATCTCGTTCCCCTTGCCAAGGGTGAAAAACTCGGTGCGTTCGGTTTGACCGAACCCAATGCAGGCACGGACTCTGCCGCACAGCAGACGGTTGCGGTGCTTGACGGTGATCATTTTGTGCTTAACGGAAGCAAATGTTTCATCACAAACGGCGGCTATGCCGACACCTTCATTGTTTTTGCAATGACGGATAAATCCCGCGGCAACAAGGGCATTTCCGCATTTATTATTGAAAAAGGCTTCAAGGGCTTCTCAATAGGCAAGGTTGAACACAAGCTCGGCATTCGCGCAAGCTCAACAACCGAACTTGTTTTCGAAGACTGCATTGTTCCCAAAGAGAATCTGCTCGGCGACCTCAACAAGGGCTTCAAAATTGCAATGACCACCCTTGACGGCGGGCGTGTAGGCGTTGCAGCACAGGCTCTCGGCATTGCTGAGGGTGCGTTCAACGAAACCATCAAGTACATGAAGGAAAGGATCCAGTTCGGAAAACCTCTTTCCGCATTCCAGGGTCTCCAGTGGATGGTTGCCGACATGAAGTGCGAAATAGAGTCCTCCAAGCTCCTGCTTTACAGGGCTGCAATGGCAAAGGACAGCGGCAAGCCCTTCTCCATGGATGCTGCAATGGCAAAGCTCCGCTGCGCGGAAACCGCAATGGATGTTACCACAAAGTGCGTGCAGCTCCACGGCGGCTACGGCTATTCCCGCGAATATCCGATTGAACGAATGATGCGCGATGCAAAGATTACCGAGATCTACGAGGGCACCTCGCAGGTTCAGAAGATGGTTATCTCCGGCGCAATTTTCAGATAAACGGAGGATACAGAACATGAAAATAATCGTTTGCATAAAACAGGTTCCCGATACCACCGAAGTTAAGCTTGATCCCAAGACCGGCAGACTTATTCGTGACGGCGTACCCAGCATCATCAACCCCGATGACAAAAATGCTCTTGAAGAAGCTCTCCGCATCAAGGACGAGAACCCCGACACAACGGTCACCGTTGTTTCGATGGGTCCCCCTCAGGCTGATGTTGCAATGCGCGAAGCGCTTGCAATGGGTGCCGATGAAGCGATCCTCATCAGCGGCAGAGAGTTCGGCGGTTCCGATACTTGGGCAACCAGCTACATTATTGCAACCGCAATCAAAAAGATTCCCGATTACGACATCATCTTCTGCGGCAGGCAGGCAATCGACGGCGACACCGCACAGGTCGGTCCCCAGATTGCGGAACAGCTGAACATCCCGCAGATCACCTACGTTCAGAAGCTCGATATCGAAGGCGATAAGGTTATCGTTCAGCGTCAGCTTGAAGACGGCTACACCGTTGTCGAAGCAAAGATGCCCGTTCTGCTTACGGCAATCAAAGAACTTAACACGCCGCGTTATATGACTCCCAAGGGAATTTTCGAAGCATATAACAAGACCGTTCAGGTTTGGGGCTTTAACGATGTCCCCGTTGATGCCGAAAAGATCGGGCTCAAGGGTTCGCCCACCAACGTAAACAGAACCTTCAGCCCCGAAGCAAAGGGCAAGGGCATCATGCTCGAGGGTGCAGATAAGGAAACCGTTAAGACCCTTATCGCAAAGCTCGATGAAAAGCATCTGCTGTAATAGGAGGCATATTTATGGTTAAAGTTATTACTGAAAAATGTATTGGCTGCGGCGCATGCGAAGCGCAATGTCCTGCCGGCGCAATCTCAACGGCAAGCGGCGTTGCGGAAATCAGCGATAAGTGCATCGGCTGCGGTGCATGTGCAAATGCCTGCCCCTGCGAGGCTATCGAGGCGGATAAGGCAGAGGCTCCCAAAGCATCAATCGATGATTACAAGGGCGTTTGGGTATTTGCCGAACAACGTGACGGCGTTCTCATGAACACGGTTTTTGAGCTTCTCGGTGAAGGCAGAAAGCTTGCGGACAAGCTCAACACCGAACTTTCCGCAATCCTCCTCGGCAGCAATGTTTCCAATCTCTGCAACGAGCTTGGCGCATACGGTGCGGATCGCGTTATCCTCTGCGAAAGTGAGCTGCTCAAGGACTACAACACTGAGGCATACGCAAAGGTTATCGTTGATGTCATCAACGATCGCAAGCCCGCTGTTCTGCTTATCGGTGCAACAAATATTGGCCGCGATATCGGTCCGCGCCTTTCCGCAAGGCTCTACACCGGTCTTACCGCAGACTGCACCGCTCTTGATATTGACCCCGAAACCCACGGTCTGCTTCAGACTCGTCCCGCATTCGGCGGCAACGTCATGGCAACCATCATCACGCCCAATCATCGCCCGCAGATGTCAACCGTACGTCCCGGCGTTATGAAAAAGGCAGCTTACAACCCCGAACATAAGGCGATTGTGGACAAGGCGGCATTCTCCCTCGAGTCAAGCGATATTCACACCCGCGTTATTGAAACCGTAAAATCCCTTAAGCAGGAAGTTAACCTTGTTGACGCTGATATCATCGTATCCGGCGGCAGGGGTGTCGGCAGTGCGGAAGGTTTCAAACTCATTGAAGAACTTGCAAATGTTCTCGGCGGTGTTGTCGGTGCAAGCCGCTCCGCTGTTGAAGCAGGTTATATCGGTGCCGACCATCAGGTTGGACAGACCGGCAAAACCGTTCGTCCCCGTATCTATATTGCGGCGGGCATCTCCGGTGCTATTCAGCATCTTGCAGGCATGCAGAACAGTGAGTGCATTATTGCGATTAACAAGAATCCCGATGCGCCTATTTTCAGCGTTGCGGATTACGGTATCTGCGGTGACCTGCACAAGGTTATCCCCCTCATGATTGAGGAACTGAAAAACAGATAACCTTCGTTCGTATTTTCAATAAAATAATCAAAAAAGCGCAGCCTGATTTTTTCGACTGCGCTTTTCTTCGTGATTTGATTCTCTTTAACTCACTTTGCAAAAGATGCGCAACAAGCGGGATTTATCACTTACTGCCGGCAGCCCGTGAACCGATATGCATGGGTTGACCGTTTGAATACAGTAAAAATACGACTTGCCGGGTAAAGCCGTGAAATCAATAAACTCGGTTTCGCCGGTGCTCCCGCTGATTTCGGCTATACAGCGTTCGGTTTGTGAATTCAATGCTCCGAAAACTCCGCATTCGGCACGAATGATTCGATAGCACAGCCGTGAATCCTGTGCGGTGAATCGTATTGCGGGATTTCCGCGCTCATCACTTCGCCATGATACATCCTGCGGAGGAGACGGCAATTGCCAGAACTTGCTTGTTTCGGAAGGTGCAGCAGAAATCGGAAAGTATTCCCGAACGATCTCACTGTCGGGGGTATACGCTGTTGCAAGGACTGCTTTATGTTCGGTTTCAAGTGCGGCTTTGTCCAATGCAAATAAACGTATTCCGTCCGGCACGGGAAACTCTTGCGCCTCTTTGCCGCTGTAGAGGTGATTAAAGAGCTCTTTCGCAATAAGACTTGCACTGTTTCCGCCAGTGGTACCTTCGGGAAGTGTTCCGAATTCCGCTGAATCTGTGCCAAGCCATACAACAGCGGTATAATCACAAGTATATGCCGCAAGCCATGCATCACGAACATCGCCGCCTGAATCCAGGTTGGTTCCCGTTTTTGCTGCGATGGGAAGGTTGGTTTCCGAAAGAACTTTTGCTGTGCCCTCATCAACGGCGGTGCGCAGCATGCTTGTAACGATGAAAGCTGTTTCGGCACACATTGCATGTGTTTTTTTCGACCGATGTTCATACAGTATCGAATCTTCGTCGGAACCGGTCACGGCAGGTGAAACAATTTTGGTTACGGCAAATGGCTCTGTATATCTGCCTCCGCCGGACAGCGCACAGTATGCCCCGGAAAGCTCCAACGGGGATACCCCGTGCGTGAATCCACCGAGGGCAAGTGCAAGGCTGAGGTTTTCGCCTTCGAATGAAATCCCGAGGTGTTCGGCAAAAAGCACCGCATTCGGAATCCCGACTTCGGACAAAAGCTCGACGGCAGGAATGTTAAGTGATTTTGCAAGAGCAGTGCGCAGCGTGATTTTCCCCATGTATTTGTCGCCGGAATTGCGTGGAGAATACCCGTCAAAAGAACGCGGACTGTCATCAACTGTCGAAGCCGCAGTGCTGCCGCGAAGTTCAACCGCCGGAGCATAGCAAAGTATCGGTTTTATCAGTGAGCCGGGCTGGCGTTCGGCATTCACGGCACGGTTAAAGCAAAAACGCGTGTATTCGCCGCGTCCGCCGTTTATTGCGGCAATACTGCCGTCGCTTCGAAGCAAAACAATTGCCCCTTGCGCGTTTTTACAGGGCATAAGTTCGGAATCGTTAATCAGTGCAGTGCAGTAATTGTCCGCATCCGTGTCAAGCGTGGTATAGACTTTTGCTCCGGAACGCAGAAACTCGTCCAAACTCATGCCGAGAATCTGTGCGGAACGGGACAGCACAAAGTCAATATAGTAGCTGTATTGTTTCGGTATTGCGTTTCGGAGCTCAACCTTTTCTTCGAGTGCGGCGGAATACTCTTCATCGGAGATCCTGCCGTATTCGTGCATTTGGCCAAGCACCGTATTGCGCCTTCCAAGCGATTTTTCGGCGTTAAGGTGCGGGGCATAGGTTGAAGGCGATTTCAAAATGCCCGCAAGCTGCGCGGACTGTGCAATGCTCAGGTCGCTTGCATGGACGCCGAAATAGCCGAGAGAGGCGGCTTCAATCCCGTAAAATCCGCCCCCGAAATAGACAAAATTCATATACATTTCAAGAATTTCATCCTTTGTGAACTGCTTTTCCATGCGCATTGAAAGATATGCTTCCTCCACTTTGCGTTCAAAAGTTTTTTCGCTGCTTAAATGGCTGAGTTTTATCAATTGCTGTCCGATTGTTGAAGCGCCTTCTTTCAGCTCACCTGCTTTAATATCGGCCCATGCAGCACCGAGTATGCGGATAAAATCAATGCCTTTGTGTTCGTAAAACCGTGTATCTTCGGCAGAAATAAAGGCATATTTTACATATTCGGGAAGTGCTTCAATGCTGACGGGTATACGTTCGTCGCCGCCGCACGCAGTCGAAATAAGCGTGCCGTCCGCATCATAAATAAGCACACTCCTGTCCGAATTAAGAATCTTGTCCGCCGAAAACTCTTGCCATTCATTGATTTTGAAGAATTGGGCAAAGAATATGATGATTGCCGTGACAGCAAGTGCGGAAACAATTAACAGAATCCGCAGAATCGTCTTAAGGCGTCGTTTCCTCAATGCACGCGCACAAACTTCGGAGCTCTTTTTCTCGCTGCAATCTTCTGCACATTCGGCCGTATTATTTCGACATGATTTTATCCTGTTGATTATTTTTTTCATAAAAACACCTTTTATTGCTTTCATGCTTTTGACAGCCTGCATCTTGCGCGTTTGATTCGTGGCAAAAGTCGGTCAATTCTTGGAGAAATGCGAATTGACGCATTTCGTTACAGCCTGCCTTGCAGTTAGGGTTTGGATTTTTCGACAGGGTTATTTATGTTTTTTATTGGAGAAAGGGCTAAAAAACGGGAAAAACAAAATAAAAAGATGCTCTGCCGTTTAAAAACACTCGGAATAACCGTTAATCGGAAATCGGAGCTGCCTCAGTGTGCGGAGCATCAGTGTTTTAAGATTTTATGTCAGCGTATTTATTATCAATAGACGCCGATGCAGATACGTGCAAGCGTTATTGCATCATCGAGATTAATCTCGCCGTTCGCATTCATGTCGCCGATATTGTCGCCGAACTCCGGAGCAACTCCGATGGCTGTTCGCATGATGGCAAGTGCATCGCCGAGGGTGAGCGTTCCGTCTCCGTCCGCATCGCCGCCGAAAATGACTGTGACATCATATATGCCGTCATCGGGGTAGATATTGATCCCACCGCCGTAATTTTTATCAAGGAGAACGCCATTGCTGTAATACTCCGTAGTATAACCGTTGACTTTTAAAAATGAAATGTAATCGCCGTCGCAGTTCATGCTGATAACACCGTGTCCGAGCATGTTGAAACCAAATGTTGAGGTATAGTTTTCAATATCGAGTCTTGCAGTGCGAACAGGCGTTTTGATGCGGCAGCTGCTGAGCGGGATGCCGCCGGTCGCTTCAATGACAGAGATATCGTTTCGACTGATATACGCAAGCCGATAGAGATTAGTGCAATTGTTGGCATACAACGCGGAAATATGAACCGGTGAGCTGATGTTGATGCTGTACGTGTTCGTTTCGGACAGGTCAAGTGTGCCGAATAAATCCACAACGGGCCATGTGCACGGATCGAGATGAACCGTTGAATTGAATTCGTTGATTAATCCATCGCTCCACTCAATGTTTTTCATTAAGGGTAACTGGGAATAATCCGTGGGGTCGTATTCCGTGTGTTCGCCGTACACAATGGAAAGCACACGCGTTCCGTTTGTGACGTTGTCCTCATCGGTCAGCTGAGAAAAAAACTCGCGCATTTTGTCCAGGTCGGTCGGGTCGGGTTTCTCGCTTGTTTCTGCAAAAGCAGAAAAGACGGGGAGCAGCATGGAAACGCACAGCAGAAGGGGAAGGATGGTTTTGAACAGTTTTTTCACGATATACTCCTTAAAGGTTATTGTTCATGGCTCTGATTGGCGCATGGCTCTGATTGGCGCATGGCTCTGATTGGCGCATGG
>OHDN01001735.1_pt1 | contig 10568 bp, 10 predicted proteins | sample 1566971 | NCBI WGS metagenome assembly OHDN01 (sample SAMEA3879538, study PRJEB24766) | human gut metagenome | biome: human-associated habitat; feature: feces | place: USA | collected 1985/1987
TTAAGTTCCGTGTCATCGAGGACAAGAACGGCAACGGCAAGTGGGACACGGGCAATGTGGTCGAACGCCGCCAGCCCGAACGCGCCGAGATCTATGCCAACGACGAAGGCGAAGATACCTTCGCCACGAAAGCCAACTGGGAGGTCGAGTTCTCGATTGACATGAACACCCTGTTCGCCCCCGTGACGATGGAGTCGCTTTCGCGCACGCTCGAGGAACGTGAGGCCCAGCGTCTGCGCCGCGAGGCCGAGAAACGCGCCAAGGAACCCAAGAAGAAAGGCCACAGCCACGATAACAACCAGAATAATAACCGCATGAACAACAGCATGAACTCTACGGGCGGCATGTTCAATAATTTCCGATAGCGCGATGATGAAGAGACGATTCAAAAACCTGTTGTTGTTCGCGGCCGCCGTCTGCTGCTGGCAGGGCGTTGCGGCGCAGCATACGCTCGGTTTTACGGCCGGTTACGGCATGGCCAGCGCCCGCTTCGACCCTAAACAGGAGATGAAGGGGATGTGGGGTATCTATACCGCCGGCCTTACATGGCGCTACTATGGTGCGCAACGCTTCGTGGGCGGTTTCGGTATCGACCTCGAATTCCTGCAACAGGGTTTCTCCTTTGCGACCAATGCCTCGCTGGTCGAGGAGCCGAAGGATTTCCGTTACTATACGCGCCATATCAATTCGGTCATGTTGCCCATCGTCTGGCAGCCCCACGTCTATATACTGCGCCACCGCGTGCGCGTTTACCTCGAGGCTGCGGCCACCTTTTCCTACCAGCTTTCGTCGGACTACGAGGATGAGAGTGCCAAGGCTTCGGGAATGACCGACTGGAAGGGGGATTACAACTACAAGACGGCCCGTGACAGCCGCTGGGGCTACGGGCTTGCGGGCGGCGGCGGTATCTCCTTCCTGATACGCCGCTTCGAGATCAATGTCCGCGCCCGTTATTACTTCGGGCTTTCGGACGTCGTCCGCAACCGCAATAAATATGCGGACAACGGCATCGACGGTTCCGAAAACCCGTTCTGGGCTACGCCCATGCGTTCGCCGCTGGACAACCTCACCATTTCGGTGGGGTTGAGTTACCGCTTCAACAAGGAGGGCTTCTCGACCTGGAAACCGCGTCCCAAACGCGAAAAGAACCGCGAAGTCTTCAAATACGGATTATAAATATTCAAGCCATGGAAACCACACGACAGCAGAAAATCGCCAAACAGATACAGAAGGACGTGGCCGAGATCTTCCAGAAGGAGGGTGCAGGCATCGTCCGCGGGGCGCTCGTCACGGTCACGGCCGTGCGTATCTCGCCCGATTTCGGCTATGCCAAGGTCTACGTCAGCATCTTCCCCTTCGACCGAAGTGCCGCGACGATGAAGGAGATCGAGCACCAGAACTGGTTTATCCGCCGCGCCCTCGGGCAGCGGATCCGCAACCAGGTCAAGAATGTGCCCGAGTTGCAGTTCTTCCTCGACGACTCGCTCGAATACATCGAGCATATCGAAGAGGCGCTCAAGCACGACAAGCCCGAATAGCTCCCGCTTCCCGACGCCATGTTGCCGCAGTTTTTCGCCCGCCGCTACCTTTTCTCGCCCAAATCCCGTTCGGTTGTCAACCTGATCTCGGGGCTGAGCGTGGTAGCTGTCGCGATGCCTGTCGCTGCGATGATCATCCTGCTTTCGGTCTTCAACGGTTTCGAAAGCCTCGTGAAGTCGATGTATTCGGCCTTCGACGCCGACCTGACCGTCTCGGCGCGGCTGGGGCAGACTTTTCCTGCCGACGCGATAGACACGGCCGCCGTGGCACGGATTCCCGGGGTCGAAGCGTTTTCGTTCGTCCTCGAACAGAGTGCCCTGCTGGAACATGCCGGGCGCCAGGCTACGGCGACGGTGCGGGGTGTCGACGATGCGTATGCCGCGGTGTTTCCGCTCGACAGTGTCGTTTCCGCGGGTGAATACCGGGTGCGCCTGGGGGATATCGAACGACTCGTCATGGGACAGTCGATGACTTATATGCTGGGCATCCGCTCGCTTGCCGATGCCGATGTCAATGTCTACGCCGTGCGCCGGGGTTCGTTCTCCTCGCTGTTGCCTTTCGACAACTATACGCGGCGGACGGTGCCCCTCGGCGGGGTTTATTCGCTCGACCTGGAGACGGAGCGGACATATGTCCTGGCGTCGCTGCGGTTGGCACAGGAACTTTTCAGCCATCCCGGCCGTGTTTCGGGGCTCGTCGTCCGCCTGCGGGAGGGAGCCGATGCGGAGCAGGTACGTCAGGCTCTGGCGCGGCAGACGGGCGGTGATTACCGCGTCCGCACGCGCCACGAACTGCGGGCCTCCTTCTACCGGATCATGACCTATGAGAAATGGGGTATCTTCTTCATTTCGCTGCTGGTACTGGTCATCGCGTCGTTCTCGGTCGTCGGGGCGTTGGCGATGCTGATCGTCGACAAGCGGCGCGACATCGTGACACTGCGTGCGCTGGGAGCCGATACGTCGCTCGTGCGGGCTATTTTCCGCAGCGAAGGGTTGCTCATCTGTGGCCTCGGCGCTGCGTGCGGGGCGTTGCTGGGCGTCGGGCTGAGCCTCTTGCAGCAGCACTTCGGCCTGATCGAAATCCCGGCCGAGACGCTTCTTGCCAAGAGCTATCCCGTCGAATTCCGTCCGGGCGACCTGCTTGCCGTGCTGGCGGCCTTCGGCCTTGTCGCCTATGTTATTTCGAACATTACCGTGCGCAGCATGGTGAAACATAATGCCTGATTATGAAACGCATTTTCCGTATATCGCTCTACGCGTTCCTGCTGCTCGCAGGCGCCGCCTGTACCCGCCACAAGATTATTCCCGATGAAAAGCTGGCGCAGATCTTCCACGATGCCTTCCTCACGAATGCCTATATCGGCGACGAGCGGGTCAATATCGACTCGCTGAACATCTACGAACCGATCTTCGCCCGCTATGGCTATACGACCCGTGATGTCTACTATACGATCGGCAACTTCTCGAAGCGCAAGAGTGCCCGCCTGGGTGATGTTGTCGAGATGGCGATCGAGAAACTCGAAACCGAGGGGAAATTTTACGACCGTGAGGTTGCCGTGCTCGACACGATCGACAACGTGGCCCGCCGTACCTTCACACGTACGGTCTATGCCGATTCGCTGATCCGTGTGGGGGCACTGCGCGATACGGCGCGCCTGCGGATCGCTGTCGACGTGCAGCCCGGCGAGTACGAACTGCGGCTCAAATACCTCGTCGACTCGCTAGACCGGAACGAGAAGGGGTTGCGGGGCGTCGTCTGGCTCGAAAACAGGGACGGCGGGCGCAGCAGTGTCTATTCCACGACGCTGCGCCGTAACCGGACGGAGAATTTCACCCGCCGTTTCACGGTCGACACCACCCATCGGCGCCTGCACTTGGATTTTCTGGATTTCTGCGAGAAGCCCCTGCGCCCCTCGGTGACGGTGACCGGCCTTGAGATCGACTACATCCCTTTGACGTCCGTTGCCGTCGACAGCCTTTACCAGCAACAACTCGACCTGCGAATCTTTGCCGATGAATTCTTCCGCGCAGCCATCCCGGCGGATAGCCTCTAACCTGCTTTGGACACCGCAGGGCCTGCTCCGCAATCCCCTAGTCGGGGTTGCGGCCGACGGCCGTATCCTCTCCGTCGGGACGTGTCCCGAGCCCGACCGGAGTCCCGGCACCGAGTTTTATGCCGGGGTGCTCGCTCCGGGGCTGGTCAATGCCCACTGTCACCTCGAACTCTCCTATTTGCTGGGGGCGATCCCCGAACGGTGTGGTTTTGCGGGGTTTGCCGGTGCCATGTCGCAGGTGCGGGAGCGCTTCTCCGCCGAACAGCGAGCACAAGCCGTCGAAGCCGCCGATGCCGCCATGTGGCAGGCCGGGATCGAAGCCATAGGCGATATTTCGAACGGGGATGCCACTTTCGCCGTAAAATCGCGCAGCCGTATCGCCTACCGTACTTTTGTCGAGTTTTTCGGCCTGCGCGCCGCTTCGGCCGAGCACCTGCTGCCTCTGCTCCGCCATCCGCAAACCTCGCTGACCCCCCATTCGCTCTATTCGGTGCAGGATGCCCCCCTGCGTGCGATCGCTGCCCGGGGCGATGCCCCGCTTTCGATCCATTTCATGGAAACGCCGGCTGAAGCCGAACTCTTCGAACAGCGCGGCGAGTTGTGGGAGTGGTACCGAAAGGCGGGTTTTACGTGCGATTTCCTGCATTACGGCTCTCCGGCAAGGCGGATCGTGGAGAGCGTTCCGGCCGACCGGAGCGTTATTCTGATTCACAACTGCTGCGTGAATCAGCAAGATATCGATTTGATAATGAATCATTTCACGGCTCCGGTCTGGTGGTGCCTGTGTCCCGGATCGAACCGTTACATTTCGCGGCTGGTTCCCCCGGTGGAACTGTTTCGCCGCAACGGGCTGAATATCTGCCTCGGAACCGATTCGCTGGCGTCCAATACAGCGCTTTCGCTGCTCGGCGAGATGCAGCATCTCGGGAAGATACCTCTTGCGGAACTCCTGACCTGGGCCGCACCGAACGGAGCGCGTGCACTGGGTTTTTCCGAGCTGGGCGAGGTCGCTGCGGGCAAACGGCCAGGGCTGGCGGTGCTGTCCGGACTGGATTACGACTCGATGACGCTCACGCCCGCATCGTGCATCGCACGGATTCTCTGATCGGGCGAATGCAGGCCTCTATTTCCGTCGGCAAACGCTCCGAATCAGACCGGGAAAAGGAGCGACTCCCGAAAAAAGACAATAACGATAAGGGACGGAATTCCTCCGTCCCTTATCGTTACTGTTCCCGTCGATTACAGCGGCAGGTACTTTTCGACCGTATCGCGCAGGTGATCGCCTTCGAGATGGGTGTAGATTTCGGTGGTCAGGATGCTCTCGTGCCCCAGCATCTCCTGCACCTGACGGATCGAAGCGCCCCCTTCGAGCAGATGCGTGGCGAACGAATGACGGAAGGTGTGAGGGCTGATGTGCTTGTCGATTCCGGCCCGGTGAACGGCTTCGCGCAGGATCGTAAAGACCATCACACGGGTAAGCTGCGTCCCGCGATTGTTGAGGAACACGACGTCCGATGCGGACATTTTAGTCGCCCGGTCGTCGAGGTAACGCTGAATCTTTTCACGAGCCGCCCCGCTGACCGGTACGAGGCGCTGTTTGTCGCCCTTGCCCGTCACGCGGATATAACCTTCTCCGAAAAAAAGGTCGCCCAACCGCAGCGAGGTGAGCTCCGAAACGCGCAGCCCGCACGAATAGAGGACTTCAAGCATCGCGCTGTCCCGCCGCCCCTTGACCGTAGAGGTATCTACGGCGGCAATGATGCGATCGATCTCTTCGACCGTAAGAATGTCCGGGAGGTGACGGCCGAATTTGGGCGTATCGATGAACTGGGTCGGGGTAGAATCGACCACGTCGGTCAGCATCAGGTAGTTGTAAAAGCTGCGGATACCGCTCAAAGCCCGTGCCTGCGAGGTTTTCTCCCGTCCTTGATCGTACAAGAGGGCCAGGTAGCGCTCGATCATCGGAGCTTCGACCTTGCGGGGCGGCACGTCGTAGAACCGGAGGATGAAGTGGGCGAACTGACGCAGATCGCGCATGTAGGATTCGACGGTATTCTCCGAAAGCCGTTTTTCCAGTTTGATATAAACGCGGTAACTGCGGCCGATTTCTTCCCATTTTTTGAGAGTTTCTGCCATTTTTATTTAACTTTGTAGAAGATAGGATACGCCTCGGAAAACTGCGAGCAAGCTCCCGTTTTCTTCTCGGCTTTCAAAGATAAGACGCGGCTCGGACAAGCTCGAACGACCGACGCTCGAAGCATACGCAGAGGACACTTGTGAACTCTGCCTGCAAGGAGGAGGAAAACAGAAAGTTAAGTTTGGCTTGCCGCTTGCCTATCATTATCTTTGCAGAAGATAAACTTCGCCCCGGCAAAGTCCGCATAAATTCGGCACTGCGCCCGGCCCGATTGTCTTCTCAGAGGCGAAGATACAAAAAAATTTTACATAATATTATTTCGAAAGACTTTTTGCCGGTTCTTTCGACCGAAAAACGATATACCGATATGGATTATGTGGAGTTGAACGTCCGGGTCACGGATCCCGAGTTGGCCGAAATTCTGACGGCCGAATTAGCCGAGCTGCCCTATGAGAGCTTCCAGACGGAGGGCGAGGTGCTGAAAGCCTACATCCCCCGCGAGCGGCTGGCGGACTGCATGCAGCAAACCGACGACCTGCTGGCTCGCTACGGCATCGCCGACCGGCGTTATATCGCCATCGAGTCCCAGAACTGGAACGCCTTGTGGGAACAGAATTTCACGCCGGTCGATGTCGATGGACGCATCCTGATCCGGGCACCGTTCCACGCGCCGCAGCAGGGCTACGAACTGGAGGTGGTGGTAATGCCCCGCATGGCTTTCGGCTCGGGACACCACGCCACGACCTGCCTGGTCGCGTCGGCGCTGTGCGACCTGCCGCTGGAGGGGAAACGCGGACTCGACATGGGCTGCGGTACGGGCGTGCTGGCCATCGTAGCGGCCAAACGGGGTGCCGCGACGGTCGATGCCGTCGATATCGACGAGTGGGCCGAGGCCAACTGCCGCGAAAACGCGGCGGCGAATGGGTTGGCGGAGCGGATCGTCCCGATGCTGGGCGACGCAGGCCGCATCGCGGGCCGGAAATACGATTTCATCGCGGCCAACATCAACCGCAATATCCTCACGATGGACATGCCGGCCTATGCCGAGGCGCTCGATACGGGCGGTGATCTGCTGATGAGCGGATTCCTGGAGGAGGATGTACCGGTCATCGAAGCACGGGCTCGGGCCTGCGGCCTGGATCCGATCGAAGTGTGTATGCGCGATGGCTGGGCGATGGTGCACGTAAAGAAAGCGTGAGGTGCCGGGAACGCTCAAGACATACAAGGCGCGGGGAATCGTGCTCAATTCGCTCAAGTACGGCGACAGCGCGATGGTCGTGCACCTGCTGACCGACGCGTTGGGGCGTCAGAGTTACATGGTGCAGGGTGTCCGCAGCAGTCGGGGACGGGGTTCGAAACTGGCGTTGTTCCAGCCGATGTTCGCCCTCGAATTCGAAGGGCTGACCTCTTCGCGGCAGCAGATGCACCGTTTTCGGGAGGTGCAGAGCGGAATCGTCCTGCAACGAATGCCTTTCGACGTGAGGCGCTCGACGATCGCCCTGTTCATGGCAGAGGTTTTGTGCCGTCTTGTCAAGGAGAGCGAGCCTGACAGCCAGTTGTTCGATTTCGTGTGGGAGAGTATCGGGGCGCTGGACAGTATGGAAGAGGGCGTGGCCAATTTCCACCTCTGGTTTCTGGTGAATCTGAGCCGTTTCCTGGGATTTTATCCGGGAAACGAATATATGCCCGGCGCCTGGTTCGATGCCTGCGAAGGATCGTACACCGTGCAAAAGCCGCCGCATGCGACGGTAATGACCCCGGAGAACGCTCGTCTAATGAACGACTTCGTGGAGTGCGACGTACGTTGCCTGGCCGAAATAGGACTCAACCGTACACAGCGGAGCGCTTTTCTGGAGGCTTTGCTGGCCTACTACGGTTACCACCTGGACGCGATCCACGCCGTGCAGTCGGTCCGTATTCTGCAAGAGGTGTTCTGACCGGGAAACCGACATCAGAGGACAACGGACTTTTCCGGCAGGCGACGACGCAGAGCGCTTCTCCGGTGTACCGGGTGCGGAAGCAAAGGCGAACCGGAAGTTTTGCCGGGTACTGAAAAACGAAAGAAAACAGTTCAATGTTATGAAACGAATTTTCTACAGCCTGCTTTTCGCAGGCACCGTATGGACGGCCGCAGGCCAGAATCCGCCCGAAATCAAAACTCCGGACCGGAAAACGGCCGAGCGGATCGAAGAGTATTATCTGTCGAAGATGCTCCCGGATTCGGTGCAGATCAAAGCACCCTCCCTCTATCCGGCGGACTATTTCAGTCCTTCGACCACCATGACGCCGGTGATTTCGATGAGTTCGCTCATGGAGATCCGAACCAAATACGCACTGCGCCGCATAGATATCGTTCCCTACAAAATACGCAGCGGCTGGTTCTCGATTTCCAACGGCCAGGCCCAGAACTGGAGTCCCTATCCGGACGGGCATCTCGACGCCCGGACCCTCTCGTTTCCCGTACCGCGGTAACGACCCCGATCTTGCGTTGTGCGGCTGGTCATCGAGGACGACCGTACCGTTTTTCAAACCGACATTCCGTTTCCCGGAGCGAATTTGCTCCGGGAAATTTTCGTTTCCGACTCCCGCATCCGCAAATTTGGGTATTTATGCGTAACGGATTCCGGCAAAAAAATCGCTTCTTTGCACACTTGTTAATGTGTAGTTTATGAAGAAAAGTTTGATTCGACAACTTAAAAGCGAAGACTGGGTGATCGTCGGGGCCGGCGCAGCGATTCTCCTGCTCGCCCTGCTGTTCCCCCGTTGGATGCCTGCGATGCCCAAAGACCTCTCCTCCGCCGGAAATTGGATGAGCGCCGGAGCGATGTTCCTCTTCCTGCTGGTTTTGACGGGTGTCTGTCAGCGGATATTGGGCCGCCCGCTGCGTCGTTTCGCCGTTTCGCTGCTCGCCATTTTCGGTGTGGCTCTGCTGTCGCAAGCCGTGGCTTCGATCCCCGCAATTAAACGACTGGGCTTCGAGGCGGTTTTCTTTTCGGTGATCTTCGGCCTGGTCATCAGTAACTTTTTCCGGGTGCCCGAGTGGTTGAAACCGGCGATCCAGAGCGAGTTTTACATCAAGATCGGTATCGTCTGTCTGGGTGCGACGATCCTCTTCGGCGAAGTGCTCCAATCGGGCGTTTACGCACTGATCCAGGCTTTCATCGTCGTCTTTACGGTGTGGTACTTCGCCTTCTGGCTGGCCCGGCGGATGCGTGTGGACGAGGAAACCTCGACGATGCTCGCCAGCTCGGTCAGCATTTGCGGCGTTTCGGCCGCTATCGCCACCTGCGGCGTGATCCGGGGCGACAACAAGAAACTCTCCTACATCATTTCGCTGGTGCTGGTCTGCGCCGTACCGATGATGTACCTGATGCCCTGGCTGGCCGGTCTGCTGCTGCCGACGGTGCTTTCGAATCCCGAAACCGTGCAGGAGGTCGCCGGAGCCTGGATGGGCGGAACGATCGATACGACGGGTGCGGTCGTAGCGTCGGGTGCTCTGCTGGGTGAAACGGCCGAACAGACGGCCATCATCGTCAAGTCGTCGCAGAACGTCCTGCTGGGTATCGCGGCGTTCGTCATTTCGCTGTATTGGTCCTACAAGGGCCAGAATAAGCGCCAGCGTCCCAGCGTACGGGTGATCTGGGAGCGTTTCCCGAAATTCGTCGTGGGTTTCGTCGCCGTATCGCTCCTCTTCAGCCTGTTCTTCGCCGGCAGCGAAGCCGCGCCGGCCCGCACTTCGGCCAAGATGTTCAGCAATACGCTCTTCAGTATCGCGTTCGTCTGCATCGGCCTCGAAACCCGTTTCCGGGATATTTTCTCGAAGGAAAACCGCCGCACGTTCTGGGCTTTCATGACGGCCCAGATGTTCAACATCGTAGTCACGCTGATCGTGGCCTACCTGCTGTTCGGCGTACTGAAACCCTATCTGAATTAGGATCGGGGAATCCGAAAGGTACAGCAATCGGCACTCTTTTGGGAGTGCCGATTTCGTTGCCGGGCTATCGTTTGCGGCGGAAGAAGTAGCTTTTCTGCCTGCGTTTCTCCTCCTGCGAGCGGGCGACATAGACCTTTTCGCCCGTATAGGGGTTTTCGCCCGTGTAGAACATCACCGACGAAAAGGTCATCGGTGTAGGGGTCAGATCCTGCACCTGCTCCAGGTCGAAGTGGAGTTTGCCCAACACCTTGTCCGCCAGCGAGCGCATGTCGCGCTCCGTGCATCCCGGGTGCGAGGAGATGAAATAGGGAATCAGCTGGTACGGCAGCCCTTCGCGGCGGCAGATCCGGTTGAAGTCGGCGTTGAGCCGTTCGAACATCGCGAACGGCGGCTTGCGCATCAGTTTCAGCACAGTATCCTCGGTATGTTCCGGCGCCACTTTGAGGCGGCCCGAGGTATGGTGGCGGATGACCGTATCGAGGTAATCGCTGCCGTCGAACAGGTCGTAGCGGATACCGCTGCCGATAAAAGCCTTCTTGACCCCCTTGACCGCCCGCACTTTGGCATAGAGATCGAGCAACGGACGATGGTCGTTATCGAGGTTGGGGCACATCTTCGGATGCAGGCACGACGGACGGCGGCATTTGCTGCACAGCTCCCGGTCGCGGCCGCCCATGCGGTACATGTTGGCCGAAGGCGCTCCGATGTCCGAAAGGTAACCCCGGAAATCGGGCATGCGGGTCACCCGCTCTACTTCGCGAAGGATGGATTTTTCGCTGCGCGAAGTGATGAACTTGCCCTGGTGGGCCGATATGGTGCAGAAGGAGCAGCCGCCGAAACAACCCCGGTGGATATTGACCGAGTGCTTGATCATCTCCCAGGCCGGAATGTCGCCACGACCCCGG
>OHDN01001746.1_pt1 | contig 10519 bp, 12 predicted proteins | sample 1566971 | NCBI WGS metagenome assembly OHDN01 (sample SAMEA3879538, study PRJEB24766) | human gut metagenome | biome: human-associated habitat; feature: feces | place: USA | collected 1985/1987
GTTTGGGGTACAAAGATAACCCGATTGATAGGAAAACGCGAAAAACGGCGCGATATTACGTGCCGGTTTCCGCAGCCGCAGCCCTGTGCGTCTTATTTGGAATAGTTGTGCCGCTGGGGGCCCTTGTTGTTCTTGCCGTTCTTCTTGTTGGCGTAGAGCGGTTTCTTGCTGCGTACCGGCGCCTGCTTGTATTCGCTCTTTATCAGACTCAGGGCATCCTCGTCCACGCTGATGCGGTAGTCCGACATTCGCTTTATCTCCTTGATGATGGCCTCGTTGTTGGGGCCGACTCCGTCCATCTGCTTGAGCGAACCGTAACGGGAGCCCATGCCTGCGGCGAGGACGAGTAATGTAGGTTTTACCATACTTTTCAGCTGTTTTTTGCGTTGATTCTAAACGATCACAAAGTTAAAAAATTCGGCGCGTTCCGCAAAGGTTTTCTATGAAATTGGTTATCTTTGCATTCATAATGTCATAAACCGATGAGATTTTTCAAATCCATACGGGCATGGTGGCGCGGGCTTTTCCGCAAACGCCGTTTCAACATGCTCAATGCCACGGACAACAGCGAGGAGTGGCACATGCACCTCTCGCCGGCCAGCATCTTCGCGGCCTTCCTGTCGTTCGTGCTGCTGCTGTTCATCCTCATCCTGTCGCTGGTGGCCTACTCCCCGATCCTGGAACTGCTGCCGGGATACCGCACCGAGGCAGACCGGTCGCGCGAAAGCCTCGTGCAGAACATCATCCGGCTCGACTCGATGGAGCGCATGATGAACGACATGCTCACCTACAACCAGCATATCGCGCTGATCATGGAGGGCAAAACCCCCGTGGCGCGCACGCTTGCCACGTCGGACAGCACCCGCACCAGCAAGGTGCTAGTGATGCCCTCGCCCGAGGACTCGATCCTGCGGGCGCAGATGGAGGGCGACGGCCCGTACGCCATCGCGGGCCGCAGCGGCGGGTCGCGGCGTTCGGTACGCGAGGCGATCGAGCTGGCCAAACCCGTGGAGGGGATCATCACCGACCGCTTCGACATCCGCAACGGCAATTTCGGGGTACGCATCGCGGCGGCGGCCAGCGACCGCATCACGGCCATCGACAACGGCACGGTGGTGCTGAGCCTCTGGACGCCCGAGACGGGTTACATGGTCGAGCTGCAGCATGCGAACAACCTCCTCTCGGTCTACAAGGGGCTTTCGCAGTCGCTCGTCACCACGGGGCAGACCATCCGCGCGGGCGAGATGGTCGGCTACAACGCCGAGGCGGAAGAGGGCGAGGTGCGGCTCTTCGAATTCGAACTCTGGAACAACGGCAAGCCCGTCGATCCCGAAGGGTACATCGTATTCTGACACACAGGCATGAAACAACGACTTGCAATACTGGGTTCGACGGGCTCGATCGGCGTGCAGACGCTCGACATCGTGCGTGAGAACCCCTCCCTGTTCGAAGTGCGCGTGCTGACAGCCAACCGCAACTGGCAGCGGCTCGCGGCACAGGCACGGGAATTCGACGCCGACACGGCAGTCATCGCCGACGAACGCTATTACGGGCAGCTGCGCGATGCGCTGGCCGGCACCGACGTGAAGGTTTACGCAGGCGAGGATGCCGTGGCTCAGGTCGCGGCGGGCGGCGACACCGACGTGGTGGTCAACGCGCTGGTCGGCTACGCCGGGCTGGCGCCGACGGTGGCGGCGCTCGGCGCCGGAAAGAAACTGGCGCTGGCCAACAAGGAGTCGCTCGTGGTGGGCGGCGAATACGTGATGCGGCTGGCAGCCGAAAAGCGTGCCCCGATCCTGCCGATCGACTCGGAGCATTCGGCCATCTTCCAGTGCCTGGTGGGCGAGCAGTCGCCCATACGGAGGCTCATCATCACGTGCAGCGGCGGCGCATTCCGCGACCTGCCCTGCGAAAAACTGGCCGATGTGACCGTGGAACAGGCGCTGCGCCACCCCCAGTGGGAGATGGGCGCAAAGATCACGATAGACTCGTCGACGCTGGTGAACAAAGGCTTTGAGGTGATCGAGGCACACTGGCTGTTCGGCACCCCGGTGGAGAAAATAACGGTGCTGCTGCACCCGCAGTCGATCGTACACTCGATGGTGGAGTTCGAGGACGGGGCGATCAAGGCACAGCTGGGCACGCCCGACATGCGTATGCCGATCAGCTTCGCGCTGATGTACCCCCGGCGGGCGACCCGCCCCGGCGAGCGGTTCGACTTCATGGCGCACCCTCAGCTGACATTCGCCGGGGTCGACCGGGCGAAATACCCGGCGCTGGAGATCGCCTGCGAGTGCCTGCGCCGCCGCGGCACGGCGGCCTGCACGATGAACGGCGCCAACGAAGTGGCCGTGGCAGCCTTCCTCGCCCGCCGGTGCGGTTATCTGGAGATCGTGCGCAGCATCGAATACGCACTGGGCAAATCCTCGTTCGCAGCCGTGCCGTCCCTCGGGGACCTGGGCGAAGCGAACGCCGAAGCCCGGTGTCTGGCCGCCGAATACCTGCGGCTCTGATTATCGGCAAAAAACATTCTTACAATAAATGTTTTCGACAGGTAAAGACAGAACGGGTTTCCCGCCGTACCTGACATAGAAAACAAACTGAAAAACGAACGCTTAAGCAATGGATATTCTTATCAAAATCGCTCAACTTTTTCTCTGCTTCACGATCCTCGTGGGCATTCACGAACTCGGGCACTTCCTGATGGCCCGGGCTTTCAAGATCCGCGTCGAAAAATTCTACATCTTCTTCGACCCGTGGTTTTCGCTCTTCAAGTTCAAGCGGGGCGACACGGAGTACGGTCTGGGCTGGCTGCCGCTGGGCGGCTACGTCAAGATCGCCGGCATGATCGACGAATCGATGGACAAGGAACAGATGAAACAGCCGGTCAAACCCGACGAATTCCGGGCCAAACCCGCCTGGCAGCGGCTTCTGGTAATGGTGGCCGGCGTCATGATGAACGTCCTGCTGGCCATCGTCATCTACTGCGCCGTTTGCTACACCTGGGGCGACTCCTACTTTTCGAACCAGGACGCGAAATGGGGCTATAATTTCAACCCGACGGCTCACGAAATGGGCTTCCGGGACGGCGACCGTTTCGTGTCGATCGACGGCGAGGAGATCGACAACGTCATGCGGGTACAAAACGACCTGCTGATTACCGACGGCGGCCGCCGCGTGATAGTCGAACGGGGCGGAGAGCCGGTAACGCTCGACATTCCCTTCGAATCCCTGCTCCGTATGCGGCAGGAGAAGGCTTACGAGGACCTCTTCACCCTGCGGCTCCCCTTCATCGTGGACAGCGTATCCTACACCTCGGCAGTCGAAGCGGGCCTCGAGTCCGGCGACGAAGTGGTAGCGATCGACGATCTGCGCGACGCGGACTACCCCCGATACCGCGACTACCTGCAAAAACACAAGAACGACAAGGTTCTGCTGACCGTCCGCCGCGACGGTGCGCTCATCGATTCGCTCGCACTGCCCGTCGATGCCGAAGGACGGATCGGCGTGACGGTCACGAATCCCTATTCGCTCCGAACACAATATTACACATTCTGGGAGTCCATCCCGGCAGGTATCCACAAGGCCGGAAAGACGATTTCGAGCTACTGGGACCAACTGAAGCTGATCGTGCAGCCCAAAACCAAAATGTACGAGGAACTGGGCGGATTCGTGGCTATCGGCAGCATCTTCCCCAGCAGCTGGGACTGGCATGACTTCTGGCTCAAGACCGCCTTCCTGTCCATCATCCTCGCGGTGATGAACCTGCTCCCGATCCCGGGACTGGACGGCGGACACGCCCTGTTCACCCTGTGGGAGATCATCACGCGCCGCAAGCCGAGCGAAAAGTTCCTCGAAGTGGCCCAATACGTCGGCCTGATGATTATTCTGGCGCTGCTGGTCTATGCCAACGGAAACGACATTTACCGATTCTTCATCAAATAACGCCGCCATGAACGAAACATTGGAACGCTGCCGCCGGAATCTCGTCCGGCGCGGATTCGAAGCCCGGATCGCCGCAACGACCGAAGAGGCCCGGCAAATTCTGTGGGAAAAAATTCGGGCCGCCGCCCCGGAAACGATCTGTTTCGGGGATTCGATGACGATGAAAGCCACGGGTATTGTCGATGACCTGCATCGGGACGGCCACTACCGCCTGTTCGACGGTTTCGACCCTGCGATGCCTCGGCCGCAGAAGCTGGAAATCCGGCGCCAGGGCTTGCTGGCCGATCTCTTCATTACCGGTATAAACGCCGTCACGGAAGACGGTGCCCTGCTGTGGCTCGATATGATCGGCATCCGCATCGCCCCGATCGCCTTCGGGCCGCGCAAAGTACTGCTGGTCGCAACAAGATTACACCGACCCGCGAAGCGGCCGAAGAGCGGATCCGCACCATCGCGGCCCCGCAGAACATAGCCCGGCATCCGGGATTCCGCACGCCCTGCGCCGTAACGGGTGTCTGCGCCGACTGCTATTCGGAAGACCGTATCTGCAACACGCACCTGCGGATGGAACGCTGTTTTCCCCGCAAGCGGATTACCGTGGTGTTGATCGACGAAGACCTCGGCTTGTAAAGGCCCCTGAAGAGAACGAAACCGAAGATTACGATTTTCTACTGACGATATGAACGAAACATTCGAACAGTGCCGCAAGAACCTCCTCCGCAGAGGATTCGAAGTCCGGATCGCCGCAACGACCGAAGAGGCCCGGCAGATCCTGCGGGAAGAGATTCGGGCCGCCGCCCCGGAAACGATCTCTTTCGGAGGCTCCATGACGATGGAGGCGACGGGCATCGTCGATGAGCTTCGCCGGGAGGGGCGTTACCGCCTGTTCGACGGAGTGGATTACACCTTACCTCCCGAAGAACGGATCGAGATCCGGCGACAGGGTTTGCTGGCCGATCTGTACATTTCGGGAATCAATGCCATCACGGAAGAGGGGGCGCTCTATTGGCTCGACGGGATCGGCAACCGGGTAGCGGCGATCGCCTTCGGCCCCCGCAAGGTGCTGCTGGTCGCAGGGCGTAACAAGATCGTGGCGACACGCGCTGCGGCCGAGGCACGCATCCGCGACATCGCGGCACCCCGGAACGTCGCCCGGCTGGGACAGAAAACCCCTTGTGCAGCGACAGGCGTTTGCGCCGACTGCGACTCGGAAGGGCGCATCTGCAACACGCATCTGCGGATGGAGCGCTGCTTTCCCCGCAAGCGGATTACCGTGATTCTGATCGACGAGGAAATGGGATTATAACAAGGAATGCGGATGCCCGTCGCGGCAGCATCGGCACTCCCCGGAAAAACGATACGACATGGCAAAGGTCAAGAAAGCATTCTTCTGCCGCAACTGCGGCTTCGAAGCCCCCAAATGGTTGGGACGCTGCCCCTCCTGCGGGGAATGGAACACATTCACCGAAGAGGTGATCGCCCGTGAAAGCGGCGGCGGACCTGCGACTGTCGCCAACCTGCCCAAAGCCCGTCCGCAGCGAATCGCCGACATCCACGAAAGCGAACACCGCCGCATCGACCTGGGAAACCGGGAGGTGAACCGCGTGTTGGGCGGAGGGCTCGTGCCCGGCTCCCTCGTGCTGCTCGGCGGCGAGCCGGGTATCGGCAAATCGACCCTCAGCCTGCAAATCGCCCTGGCGGACAACGGCCTGAAAACCCTCTATGTTTCGGGCGAAGAGTCGGCCGAGCAGATCAAGATGCGGGCCCTGCGTCTGGGCATCGGCAACGAAGGGTGTCTGATCTATGCCGAAACTCTGTTGGAAAATATTCTGGCCCAGATCGAAGAGCAACGGCCCGACCTGGTGGTCATCGACTCTATCCAAACCATCTATACCGACATCATCGAATCGTCGGCCGGGAGCGTTTCGCAGATCCGCGAATGCGCGGCATCGCTGCTCAAATACGCCAAAGCGACCGGAACGTCGATCTTCATCATCGGTCACATCACCAAGGACGGCACGATCGCCGGCCCGAAAATCCTGGAGCACATCGTCGATGTTGTACTCCAGTTCGAAGGGGATAACAACCTGATATACCGTATTCTGCGAGGAATAAAGAACCGTTTCGGAGCTACGTTCGAAATCGGCGTTTTCGAGATGCTCGACGCAGGGTTGCGCGAGGTGGACAATCCGTCGGAAATCCTGCTTTCGCACTACGAAACCCCGCTCAGCGGCATCGCCGTAGGAGCTTCGGTGGACGGCATCCGCCCCTACCTGATCGAAGTGCAGGCACTGGTGAGCAACGCGGCCTACGGCACTCCGCAGCGCACGGCGACCGGTTACGACAACAAACGTATGAACATGCTGCTCGCCGTGCTCGAAAAACGCGTGGGAATGAAGATGTTCTCGAAGGACGTATTCCTCAACTTCGCCGGCGGATTCAAGGTCGCCGATCCGGGACTGGACCTCGCGGTCACGGCAGCGGTGATCTCCTCCTACTACGATCGTCCGATCGGCGAAGGGATCTGCCTGGCGGGAGAAATCGGCTTGTCGGGCGAAGTGCGCCCCGCCCCCCGTACGGAACAGCGTATCAGCGAAGCTGCCCGGCTCGGGTTCAGACGGATCGTCGTGTCGGGCTACCTGGGCCGTTCGATCAAAAAACCCAAAGGTATCGAAATCGTCACGATCAACAGCATCGACCAACTGCCGCGTGCCCTGTTCGCGGAAGGATAGGCAGAATTCCCGGTATCTTTTAAAAACTTGCACGAGAAGCCCCGATGATAACTCATCGGGGCACTATTTTTGGTACTTCCCTCAAAAAGGAAGAGTTCTTCGAGAAACAGATACGGCACCTGTCATTCAGAAAAGGATTCGAAAATCGGCAAAAACAAAAAATACCGCTTAAATATGAAAGATTTCGATAAGATAATAGGTCGCAACGCGATCACGATGATCTATTTTTTCACCAGTCAATGCGTTCCGTGCGAAGCCATGGAGCCTGCGCTCGACCAATTCGAACGCCGCATGGCCGGACGCGTGGACATCTACCGGATCAACACCGACGCGGACGAGAATGCCTACCTGCTCTACCGTTATATGATCCGCACGACGCCGACGCTGATCTACTTCCGCAAAGGGGATGAGATCCGACGCTGCGAAGGCCCGCTGACCTATAAGGAATTGCTGGCGCTCCAGGAACAGGTCGAAACAGTCGAACACGTCTGCCTGAATTAGTACTCCAGCCGCCAGGTCATCTCCTCCTCGATGTAACGGGCCGTTTTTCCCGGCCCGAGCGAAGAGAGGAATATTTCGATGTCCCGCCGTTGTACGGCGGGATTCGTCATGATCGCCGCCAGCAGCGCCACGACACCCTGCGCGACCAAATTCGATTCGGGGTACGTCACGACCAGCCGCCGGAGCACCGGGACCAAGGAACTGAAATCGGGATGCGGAATACGGGAAAGAGCCAACAAGCCGGCATACCCGAGCAATTCGTTCCCCGTATCGCACCAGGCTCTGCCCCACTCGTCGCCGCGCGGCGACCGGGACATCAGCGCGAAGGCACACTCTTCGGCCATCTCCGAATTGGCAATACCTTCGCCCCAGTCGGAAAATTCGACGGAAGTCACCTGCACGGGATCGGCGATCCAGAAAGCGGCCAATTTCAGCTCCCGCACATCCTGCCGGTAGAGGAAACGGGCAAAGTCGGAATCGGGCCGCTCGGCTCGCGCGACAGCACGGATCGTCGGCAGGCTCACACCGTAATTCAGTCCATACGCTTTCCCCCGATACTGCATCGTATCGGCCACCACGCCGTTCCGCTCCCGGCGAAAACGCCCCAACAGGGCAGCCATCCGCGACGTATAATCCATTGGTTTAGCGGTTTCTGGGAACCTGAAGGGCTATCGTACGGCCGAACTGGAAAACGGGCAGCACCTGCGCGGCCTGCTCCTGCCCGGCAGCGATGAGCGAACAGCGCGTGAGAGCGGCAATACGGTACGGAATCGTAGAGGAAGTGGGACGCACACCGGCTTCATCGACAGCCATACCCTGCGGCTCGTACTGCAACAGGACGATATCTCCCGTCAGGTCGTTGGCCGGCAACAACCCCGCATCGGGGCTGAAACGGCAGACGATCTGCTGCAATTTACCCTCGGCGGGCGTCACGCGGAAACGGCGGGTTTCGGTCGTCACTACACGTCGGCCGAGGAAGAGCTCCAGATACTCCTGCTCCAGCCGGTCGAGACGCTCCAACGCCACAGGAAGTCCCGCACCGAAGACATTCTCTCCAGCCTCGCCGCTAATCAGGTCAAGACGGTGTTTACGCAGCGAAAAAATCGCGGCGGCGGCATTTCGGGCAGCGGTTTGCAGATCGGGTTCGGTCATGTCGAGGCGGTCGGTCTGCAACCGGGCGAAATCGGCCCCCTGGGCCTCGTAACTCTCCACCCGACAGGTCGAAGCGGGCAATTCCCCGGCGGTCACGTATCGCTCGCCCGGCATCAGCGCAATGGCGGCATCGGCGACCGTATAGACAGTCTTGTCGGTAAGCGGCGCACGCAGACCGAGGAACTTCTGGGCATAGCGGGCATAGGGACCGCAGACGATCTTCTCGCAACGCACCGTAATATCGGCCGCAAGAACGGTTTCGGCCGTGCCGACCACGAACTCGCCGTTGTCCATATAGGTTCCCAATCGGGCCATATCCTGATTCTGGGCCGCAGCCGTCATCCCGGCGAAAAGCAGCGGAAGCATCCATAACATTCTCTTCATATTCACGGAAAATTTTAATTTATGCAAATTTATACGAATTGCCCGTATAATCAAAATTTAAGGTAGAAATCCCCCGTCAGACGGCGGTAATCCTCCGTATAGGAGTCCGAGCCGCCGAGTTCGATCACGAGCCGCGAAGGTTCCGGCGGCGGTACGGGCGTCGTGCAGAACTCCGCAAGGATACGCCGCACCCCGCGCCGGGGCGTAGAATAAACCTCCGTCCAGCGAACGGGATAGAGCCGCCCGAGAGCCGCCGAACGGAATCGCTGCATCTCGACGGGCGGCAACACCAATGCAAAGCGTCCGCCGGGCGCAAGCAGACGAACGACAGCCGCCGCAAGCTCCCCGAACGGCAATCCCGCCGCATGGCGGGCGGTGTTGCGCCCTTCATCGGGCGAAAGCAGCGAATCGACGTAATAAGGCGGATTTGACACGATCAGATCGAATCTTTCAACCGGATCGTATCGCTGCACCGCGACGGCTACTGCATCCAAACGGTCCGCCCAGGGCGACGCGGCAAAATTTTCAGCCGCCTGCGTCGCGCACTCCGCATCGACGTCCACCGCCGTAATCCGGGCTGCACTCCGCTGGGCCAGCATCAGGGCGATCAGGCCCGTGCCCGTACCTACGTCGAGCATCCGCCGGTCCCCGGGACGTACTTCGGCCCAGGCACCGAGCAGCACCCCGTCGGTTCCGACCTTCATCGGGCAGCGATCCTGCCGCACGGCAAACTGTTTGAACCGGAACATGGCTATCCTTTTAGAAAACCGTCCATACCGGCGCCGAACAGCGCGAAATCATAACGCACGGGATCCTCCGGGTCGAACGTGCGAAGCACGGCGGTAACCTCCTCGACGGCCCGCCAGTCGTTCTGCCGCCGGACAAGCAATCCCAAAGCTCGTGCCACGTTGCCCGAATGAAGGTCGAGCGGCAGGTAGAGCGCCGACATGGGGATCGAGCGCCAGAGCCCGAAATCCACGCCCCGATCGTCACGGCGCACCATCCAGCGCAGGAACATATTCAGCCGCTTGCAGGCCGAGCCTTTGTCGATCGACGAAAGGTGCTTCTCCGAACGGATCGGGTGCGGCTCGGCGAAAAACTCGCGGCGAAAATCGGAGAGAACGGACGGGATCGAGCCCGTGGCCGCATAACGCCCCTCGAAGAACTCGCCCAGACTGCCGTAACGACGGAAAAGCGAACGCAGCGCCCGTACATAAGCGATCAGGTCCTCGCCGTTGAAGGTCCGATGCACGCAGACTGTCAGCTTGCGAAGCTCCTCCTCCGAAGCATTTTTCACGAAATCCGCAGGGGCGTTGTCCATATACGACATCATCCGGCAGGCATTGCCGACGATCGCGCGGCGGTTGCCCCAGGCGATAGTCGCCGAGAGAAAGCCCGCGATTTCACGGTCTTCGCGCCCCTCGAAACGATGCGGCACGCTGATCGGATCGGGAGCGATGAACTCCGTCCGGTTGTAGCGGTCGTACAGGGTTTCGAGCAACTCGCGCAGCGGTTCGAACTCCATAAGAATCGTGTAAATGGAATCTACTAATTTCAGAACAGTCACTCCCGTCACTCGGGAAGGATCAGACCGTCGCTCATTACGATCCGACGGTCGGCCCGGAGAGCCAGCGACTCGTCGTGAGTCACCAGCACGATCGTCTGCCCCAAGCGTTCGCGCAGGTCGAAGAACAGGCGGTGCACCTCCTCCTTGTTGCGGGTATCGAGGTTGCCCGAAGGTTCGTCGGCCAACAGCACGGCGGGAGAATTCACCAGCGCCCGGGCAATGGCGACCCGCTGCTGCT
>OHDN01001753.1_pt1 | contig 10461 bp, 10 predicted proteins | sample 1566971 | NCBI WGS metagenome assembly OHDN01 (sample SAMEA3879538, study PRJEB24766) | human gut metagenome | biome: human-associated habitat; feature: feces | place: USA | collected 1985/1987
CCGACGTCGAAATGGAGGTCAACGGACTGATGACCTACGACCGCAAGGAGATGAAGGTCGAGCCGGAACGTATCCGCAAGATCAACCAGAAACTCTGCAACGCGCTGAGCAAATAGGCGTCCGGCATCGAAATACGAGGGACTTCCCGACGGATTTTCCTTTGAATAATTATAACAGCCTAATTTCCTTAGGCTGTTATTTTTTCATCATCGGGCACCCCGGCAGCCTCCGCCTTGCCTATTCCGGGAAAAAGCGTTGTCCCAGCTGTCATGCCGACAGTCTTTATAAATTTTCTTCTGTCCATTTCGCGGGTCTTTCAATCCAAATTCTTTTCGTACAGCCATTTTGAAAGATGGTCGGCAACCTCCACGTTGTTCAGGTCGGAGAACGGGAAATGCGTGTTGCCGTGCAATCCGATTTCCGGCAGGTGTATCACGGTTGCATCTCCGCCATATTCATTGAGCAAAGCCGCCCACTTGCGCATCAGATGCAGACGGCGCGTCCACTCGTACAGTTCCGGCCGTTCGTCCGTCTCCGGCAGGTTGTCGCCATAATAGATAAGGATCGGGATTTTGGTATAGCCCATGAATACATCCATCGAGACCTCGATGCCTTCGCTGGTATTGGAACGGGTGACGCATTGCCCCTCTTGCGGCACTTGCCCTTCGGGGAACGGCACCTGCCCGCCCGGCTCGTATGACACGATAGCACGGATGTTCTTCGTCTTGCGCAGCGTGAACCAGCCCACCGGGCCGCCCTGCGAGTGGGTGACGAAGACAGCGGGGCCTACCTTGTCGAACAAGGCCGCGTATCCGTCCGAATATACCTCGAAATCCACCGGCCCGATGTTGGGAGTCATCTGGCGGAAAAACTGGTCGAGAGCCCCGGGATCCCGGCTGAACTGTACGCCCTCGAAATAGTCGGGCCAGATACCTACCCGAAAGCGGTTGAACCATGTTTCCTCGTCGAAGGCAGGAGTAATGGCGGCGGGTTCCGTTCCCCGTCCCGCATTTCCCCGTCGGGGCTGATCGACGAGATAGGTGGAGAATCCCCGGCGCAGAAAAATGTTCTGGAAGCCCTCGCGTCCGTCGGGCGTCGTTTCCCAGGTTTTGGAGAACTGGCCGACGCCGTGGGCGAAGACGAGCGGATATTTCCGGGCAGCGACCGGTTTTTGGAAAAACACATAGGCATGGTCGCCGTGATAGGTATGTCCGAGAGAATCGGTCAGCACCTTGCCGCCTATGGCAAAGCTGCCCTGTTCGGCAATTTTCTGCACCGGGCGTTGAGAACATGCTGTCAGGAACAACGCCGTACTCATACAGATTGCAAGCATCCTTTTCATACCGTGCGCTATCTCTGTATTTTCGATTCCTGCAAAGCGTCGTAACGGCTGCCTGTAACCGGAATGGCGGCAACGGCATCTTCAAGCTCTTTCATCGTCTCGGCTGCAAAACGAATATCGGACGCCCTCAGGTTCTCTTCGAGGTGCGAAAGTTTCGTCGTGCCGGGAATGGGAACGATAAAAGGTTTCTTGTTCAGCAGCCATGCCAGAGCGACCTGTGCCGGGGTGATGCCCCTCGTTCTGCCGAAAGCGTTGAGCACTTCCACGATGCGCATGTTCTGCCGGATGGCTTCGGGCTGAAAACGCGGCAGCGTCTGGCGGTTGTCGTTGGTGGGGTCGAACTGCGTGTACTCGTTGATCATACCGCCGAGGAAACCCCGGTTCAAGGGGCTGTACGGAACGAACCCGATGCCCAGTTCCTCGCAGAGAGCCAGCACACCGTTCTGCTCGACGGTGCGGTGCATGAAATGGTATTCGCTCTGGATTGCCGTTACCGGACAGACGGCATGGGCGCGGCGGATGGTTTCGGCATTGACCTCGCAGAGGCCGAAGTGCAGAACCTTTCCTTCTTTGATCAACTCGCCGACCGTTTCGGCCACGACTTCGATCGGCGTACCGGGGTCGATGCGGTGCTGGTAGAAGATGCCGAGCGTCTCCACGCCGAGGTTGCGCAGCGAGTTCTCGCATACACGGCGGATATTGGCGGGCGTGCTGTCCTCTTCCGTCCTGACCTGAACGCCATTCACAAACTTATGTCCGAACTTGGTCGTGGCGAACACACGGTCGGCATAACCTTTTAAGGCTTTCCCTGTCAGTATTTCATTGGCATGGTAACCGTAACTTTCCGCAGTATCGAAAAGCGTCACCCCTCGTTCGATAGCTTCGTGGACGAGACGAATGCAGGCTTTATCGTCAGGATGCTGACTGCGGTGATGGTTCAGCCCCATGCAGCCGAAACCCATAGCCGAAATCCGAAACGCCGCATTGCCGCTGCCTAATGTGCGGAAGCCGTGAAGGGTTGCCATGGCGGCCATGCCTGTGGACGCAGTTGCGGGTCGTTCCATGACCGCCTTTTTTGCGGCGGTTGCTTTCCCGAATGCAGGGGCGACGCAAAATGTTGCGCCTGCCAATGCCGCCCGTTTCAGAAAATCGCGGCGGCAGATGGCTTTCTCTCGGATTTGTCCCTTTTCCATATTTATATTTGGTTGGTTATCTATCCGATGCAAAGATATACAGAGATTCTCGCCCCGGCCGTATCAATTTTACGGATTGAATGACCAATTTCATCGGCCGGAGGTTCAGCGCCTTCCGCCATCAGTGATTTTGGTTGCCGTATCTGTAAAATTGATACAGCCCGGTTAAACAGGATCGTCTATTTTTGTATTGCCGGAAAAGAGTTATGGCCATGGAAAAGAATCTGCTACCCGAAAAGGAATATCATGCATGGGATAAAAATCGGGTCGAAAGTCTGGATCGGCGTTCCTCCGCCGATCCTGCCGGGGGTGGAAATCGGAGACGGGACTGCAATCGGCGCGGGTAGCGTGGTGACGCGCAGCATTCCGCCCCGCTGTGTTGCCGTCGGAAATTCGTGCAGGATTATCAGGCGGTTATGAAGAGAAAAAGTATATTTGCAATAAATAAAGACGATCGGATTATGAATGAAATAATGAAAATCGACACCATTCAGCAATACAACGACTATTTCGGCGTGGAGACGCTGCATCCTCTGGTCAGCGTTATCGAGGGAAGCAGGGGGAAACCCCTGTATTACTGCCGGAAATTATATAATGTATATGCCATATTGCTGAAAGACACGATTTGCGGACAGCTCAAATACGGGCAAAGCGCCTACGACTACCAGCGGGGAGCGATGCTTTTCATTGCACCCGGTCAGGTAATGGGATCGGAGGACGACGGGTTGCTGCATCAACCCGAAGGGTGGATACTGGCCTTCCATCCGGAACTTTTGCGGGGAACGCCGCTGGCCCGTATGATGAAAGAATACTCTTATTTTTCATATAACGCCAACGAAGCGCTGCATCTTTCGGAGCAGGAGCGCAAGACTGTAATCGAATGTATGGAAAAGATAAGGACGGAATTGCAATATCCCATCGACAAGCACAGCAAACCGCTGATTGTGGACAACGTCAAACTGCTGCTCGACTACTGCATCCGCTTCTATGACCGGCAGTTCATCACCCGTGAAAATGCCAACCACGATATCCTGACCCGTTTCGAGGGCTTTCTGGATGATTATTTCGCATCGGATGTCCCGGCCGAAAAGGGGATGCCTTCGGTACAGTATTGTGCGGATAAGCTATGTCTTTCGGCCAACTATTTCGGGGACTTATTGAAGAAAGAGACCGGAATGTCCCCGTTGAAGCATATCCAGCAGAAAATGCTGGACGCAGCCAAAGAGCGCGTATTCGACACGAAGAAATCCATCAGCGAAATATCCTGTGAATTGGGGTTCCCTTATCCGCAGCATTTCAGCCGCTGGTTCAAGAAAATGGCAGGATGCACGCCGAATGAATACCGAACCGCGAACTGACTTTACCCGCATCCGCCCGATGCATTACGCGAGCAGACGGCTCCGCAAGTTCACACGCAAAAAACCGGCCCTCATTCGGGGAGCCGGTCATACTGCGCATCGGTTACGGGTTCCAACCATTCATTGGAGGTATTCTCGCCCGGCACCTCGAAGGCCAGATGAGAAAACCAGCTGTCGGCCGCTGCGCCGTGCCAATGTTTTACGTTAGCGGGAATATGGATGACCGTACCGGGAAGAATCTCCGCCGGCTTGCCCTCTTCCTGGTACCAGCCGCGGCCGGCAACACCGATAAGCATTTGACCGCCGCCCTTCGCTGCACGGTGGATATGCCAGTTGTTGCGGCAACGCGGCTCGAAGGTAACGTTGGAAATGTTCACCTGCTCCCGTGAAATCGGTGCGAGGTAGCTGTTCCCGATAAAATATTGTGCATAGGCCGTGTTGGGCTCGCCGATGGGAAAGATCATCTCGCGCTGGAAAGCCGCCCTGGCGTCCTCTCCGGCAGTATCTTCCGCCCACACGTCTTTGGCGAGGCGGAATGCCGCCCACGCTTTAGGCCATCCCGCATAGAACCCTATGTGCGTGATGATCTCGGCGATCTCCGTGCGGGTAATACCGTTATTCTTCGCGGACTGAAGATGGAATGTCAGCGAGCTGTCCGTGATACCCTGGCTGACGAGCGATGTGATCGTAACCAAGCTGCGGTCACGCAGGCCGAGTTTGTCGGTGCGGCTCCACACCTCGCCGAAAAGGACATCGTCGTTGAGTTCCGCGAATTTCGGGGCGAACTCCCCCAACTGGTTGCGCCCTGCCGTTTGTACGATCTTTTCCTGTGCCATAACGTTGAATGTTAAAATGCTGAATACTGAAAATAAAAGAATTCTGTTCATAATCGTTTCTTTTATTGGATGAAGTTATTGATTCTGTTTGCCGGATCGAGCGGGGTCTGGTCGGAGAGCACCAGCGTCTTGACCATATGCAGCGTTCCCTGTTTGTATTTTTGAAAATGTTCCGAGGCGATATGCTTTTCATAAGCCTCCCGGCTCGCGTAGGTTTCGAGAATGGTCACCATACAAGGATTCTCCTTTTCGCGGACTGCATACATGGTCAATACTCCCGGCTCGGTGCGCAAGGAAACCTCGCCGACTTGAGTCGCATGCTCCAAATAGGCTTCGAGATATTCCGGATAAACCTCGACTTTCGACAACCGCACAATGCCGTCGGAGGCCATCGGCAGTTTGGCGCACATGCCCGGCTGTTTGTCCAGGTTCAGACACTTGCCGATCACCTCTCCCGTCGCAAGATAGGAATAAGTCGTAAAATCGAACAGCACGGGTTTCAAACGGGTGTAGTCGGGCTTACCGTCGCTGCCGAGCACATCGGAGTCTGCATAGGTATTGACTACGGAACAGATAAAGTTGTCGAAGCCCTCCGTTTCGTAGACATCCACGACCTCGCACTCCATTGTGAGCGGAGAAGCGTCGATGACAGGCGTACCGTTTTCACCGATATGATACTCGAACACTCCCGATTTATCGACCGACGCTCCGCTCACGCTGCCCACATAGTCGGCTTTGGGCAGCATCCCGCGGCTTACAAGATTGATGGATAGTTTCTTCGATTTCCTTATTCCCTGATTGGTATAATGGCTTTTGCTCATACTTACGAGTATCCGGTCGTGGCCGATAATTCCCGTGTGACCCACTACGAGCCAGTTCACTTTTCCTTCGACTTCGGCACCCACAACCGTCATCGGTTTCGGATAGAGAGCCAGCAGACTTCCGATATTTTTCTTTCCCATTTCAGTCGTATTACGTTCATCCGGGCTCTCTTTCACCGTCGTGCCGCATGACAGCATAACGGATAAGAGCAGCACGCTTAAAATAGATCTTATCATATCGCCTCGTTTTTGTCAGATTGCCTTGATAAACTTTGCCGGGACACCGCCCACGATCGTATTCGCCGCCACGTCTTTCGTCACGACCGCTCCCGCTGCGACGACGGCATTGTCGCCGATGGTTACGCCTTGCAGTATAGTCGCATTCGAGCCTACCCAGACATTTTTCCCGAGTACGATGGGTGCGGGGCAGGTGGATTTGCGCTTTTCGGGCGAAAGCCCGTGGTTGAGCGTGGCAAACACTACATTATGCCCGATCTGGCATCCGTCGCCTATCGTCACCCCGCCGTGATCCTGAAAATGGCAGCAGGCGTTGACAAACACATTCTCACCCATACTGATATTTTTGCCGAAATCGGCATAGAACGGCGGGAAAACGCGGAGCGACTGCGGCACTCGGCAGCCGAATAGTTCGGAGAGCAATCCCCGCACCTCGTCCGGCGTATGGTAAGCCGTATTCAGCCGAAAGGTGACACGACGAGCCTCGTCGCTCATCTCATCCATGAAACGGTGTATTTCCTCCGTATCGAGGGCCTGTCCCGTCTTTACATAATTTTTGAAATCTTCGATGGTCATAATATTATAGTGGTTTTACAGTCGCTCTATTTTCACGCGTATATCGCCGCCGATGCTCAGGGCGTCGATCCCGTCGCCGTCGATGCGGCCTATTTTAATCAGGTCGCTGCTGTGCGACCAGTTTTTGCAGAAAATGGCCACGTTACCCCACGGCGCATAAATCGTGATGTCGCCGGGCATGGGGGCACAACCGCGCGTGACGCCTTCCGTCGTCAAAGCCGGATCGGGATAGAAGATTTTCTCAGTCGTGCCGTTGTAGTCGTTCAGCGTAATCTCAAGCGGAAGCCGGGAGAGAAAATCCCTGCCTGCGGCATTGTCCTCCATTGTGGCAGTGAGCGTGCGGTCACCGACCGTGATATTCATTTTCAAAGAGGTTGCATCCGGTGCATCAGGCTTGTCCTGCTCTTCCCGGTTTGCTCCTATTTCTTCAAGCCATGCAGGTACACGGGTTGTCATTTGTGACAGTGTTGAAGATGTCAACAATAATGTGTGTTCCATAAGTGTGGCATCGGGGCAAAGGCTGCGGGCCTCGCTGACCGATGTGGAAATTCCACTGCTCCCGCTTGTGGCGAACAAGGCTATCCGCTTCCCGGCAAGCTTCGAGGCATGCCCGTGCAGGAACGTCTGCATCGGCGTTGCCATACTGCCGTGCCAGATCGGGTAACCGAAAAATATCATATCATAGTCATCGAAATTTTCAACAGTAGTCTTGACGGGCGGATAATCGCCTTGCCGGATGGCCGCCAGTTCTTCCTGCGAGCGTTCCAACATGGCATTATAGTCGTTATCGTAAGGCGTTTCCGGCTCGACTTCCAGCAGGTCGCAGCCGAGCGTCGTCTGAATCAGTTGCGCCACACGCCCGGTATTGTTCGTGCGCGAAGCGTAAAGCACCAGATAGCGACCGTTACCGCCGGGAGCAGGCGTATCGGGTTCTCCATTGTCGTCGCTGCCCGGCTGTTCGGGCGTTTCGGGTTGTCCGGGGGTGAACGGCTCACGATCGGAACCGCCGCAGGCTGCCGTCGAAAGGACGGCAACCAGTAAAAATGAGACCAGTCGTATCTTTTTCATAAACAAATTTATTTGTCGATTTGGCTTTCGGTAAACGGATCGGCACGGTGTCCCATCAGGTCTATCTTCGCATATTCCCTGTCGAATTCTTCCATTTCACGGGACGTGAGGCGGATATTGCCGGCACCCAGAAAATCATCGAGGTGGCCGGGGTTGGTAGTGCCGGGTATCGGAGCTATCCACGACTTGCGCGAAAGCATCCATATGAGGGCGAACTGCGCGAGGGTCACGCCTTTGCGCTCTGCCCATCGGCGGACAAGAGATACAAGCGGCATATTGTGTTTCAACGCTTCGGGCGTAAACTGCGGCAGGTTCCACCGGCGGTCTCCTTGATAAAAACGGCTATTCTCGTCAATCACTCCCGTAAGGAAAGCCCATCCCAACGGGCAATACGGGACAAAACCGATGCCCAGTTCTTCAAGCGTCGGGAATATCTTCGTTTCCGGCTCGCGCCACCAGATGGCATATTCGCTTTGCACGGCCGACACGGGGCATACCGCATGGGCGCGGCGAATGGAGCGGGCGCTTGCTTCCGACATGCCCCAATGCAGCACTTTGCCCTCCTGCATCAAATCCTTTACCGTCCCGGCCACATCCTCCATCGGGACATTGGGGTCGACACGGTGTTGGTACAGCAGGTCGATGCGGTCGGTACGCAACCTGCGCAGCGAGCCTTCCACCGCACGGCGGATATGGCCGGGACGGCTGTTCAACGCCGTCGGTTGCCTCTCCTCGACCCCGAAACCGAATTTCGTGCCGATCTTCACCTTGTCCCGGAAGGGGGCGAGGGCTTCGCCCACCCATTCCTCGCTGGTGTATGGCCCGTATACTTCCGCCGTATCGAAAAAGGTCACGCCTCTGTCGTAGGCGCGACGAATCAGCGCTATCATGTCCTGCTTGTCGTACTTACCGCCATAGTAACCGACCATCGGCAGGCAGCCGAGCCCGATGGACGATACATCCAAACCTCCTATCTGTCGGTGTTCCATACCGTTCGACGGGGCAACGTCGTTTGAACGTCCGTTTTTCGGCGGCGACGGGGTTTGCGCAAAAACTTTGGACAATCCCGTCCACTCTCCGGCTGCCAACAGTGCCGTCATGGATGACATTTTCAAAAAGTTTCTCCTGTCCATAGTTTCAAATTCTTCATGAATGATGCACGCGGGTCAATCCCCGCAATATTTCCATCTCGTTGTCTTCCAAACGGAAATCCGAAAGGGTTATTTCCTCGTCAGGGGTACATCCGGTCTGTGCAAGAAAACATTGCACCACTTTCCTCGGAGTAGTATGATAACGGTCTGCAAGAAAGCAGACCACTTCATCCTCATACAATTCGGAGGGAATGTCTATCCGTTTATTCATGATCCTTTTTTTGATAATGCAAAGTTAGCGTATCACACCCAAGCGGGCGTAACGATAAGTGGGAAGTTCATACCTTTTTTACTGATTTTGGCTCATAGACATTCGGCTATTTGATTGAAATAGTGTATTTTTGTCCATGGATACCAATCTTGCATATGCTATGGCTAAGATTATGAAGATACGAAATGTAGGCGATTACAGCCGCTATGTCGGGCACACCGACCGCCATCCGCTGGTCAGTGTCATCGATTACGCGGAAGTGTCCCCCGTCCGTCACAGCCTGAACAATTACAGCGTGTACGGAATCTTCTTTCACGATGAAGCGGAAATAGATCTGGCATACGGATGCGGCAAATACGACTACAAGAAAGGAACCGTCATCTGCGTGGCTCCCGGCCAGATAGGAGGGAAGGAGGATAACGGCGAACAGGTGATGCTGACGGGATGGGCGTTGCTTTTTCATCCCGACCTGCTGCACGCGACCCATCTGGAAAAGGCCATAAAGAATTACTCCTTTTTCGATTATCGTGTCAATGAAGCCCTGCACATGACCGACGAAGAACACGATATATTCGTCTTGCTGATGCGGCAAATCCGGGACGAACTTCAGAAAAGGCCCGACGAACTCCAGAACGCCATTATCGTGGGATATATAGAACTGATGCTGAACTTCTGCCAGCGTTTCTACAACCGGCAGTTCATTACCCGAAAGCTGGAAAACTCGGATATACTCATGAAATTCGACAGCTTGCTGCGTGATTATTACGAGGAGAAGACCCAGTTGACGCTCGGCATCCCGACCGTACAATATTGCGCCGACAAACTCTGTATATCTCCCAACTATTTCGGCGATATGATAAAAAAGACGACCGGAGATACGGCGAGCAACTACATTCGTCAATATGTTATCCAACGGGCGAAAAGCGACTTTGCAACCGGGGCGTCCATCGCACAGGTGGCGGACGGACTCGGATTCGAATATCCCCAGCATCTCAGCCGGATGTTCAAAAGACAGGAAGGACTCTCCCCGAAAGAATATTGCGAAAGACTTCGGAAAAAGATCCGGGTCAGAGAATACGGCGGATCTGCGACGCCGGAGTGAGGCACAGCGTGTCGTAATCCAACCCTGAAACGACCGTGAGGCCACAACGACGGCCGGGAGCTATTTCGCCGAATTCATCCTCCATTCCCAATGCCTGTGCACCGCCCCTGGCAGCCCATGCGAGCAGTTCGGGAAGCGGAATGCCGGGGAACATACGCATTTCCTCGAAAACCGAAAGCCGGTCGTTCGAAGCCAGCGAGTCGGTTCCGAGGCAAATATTGAGGCGATTGCGGCGTAACAGCTCCGCAGGGGGTTCGAGGCCGGAGATATAGCGGTTGGAACGGGGGCACAGGCACCACCATACGGGCGCCGTAAAATGTCCCATAACGAGATCGATGTCGCGCTGCGTTATGCAGCAGTCATGCACCAGGATCACGCGGCGGTCGTGCGGCACGCAGGCCACGAGGCGTTCGGCCGGGGAGCCGTAATGCAGGAAATCGCAGGAGAAACCGGCCTTCGCGTACCACTCCCACAGCGGGCCGCGGTGTTCGAAGAGCGCCGCTTCGCCGGGAGATTCCATGAAATGGATCGAAAGCGGGGCATCGCCCCGGGCAGCGATCGCACGC
>OHDN01001757.1_pt1 | contig 10442 bp, 14 predicted proteins | sample 1566971 | NCBI WGS metagenome assembly OHDN01 (sample SAMEA3879538, study PRJEB24766) | human gut metagenome | biome: human-associated habitat; feature: feces | place: USA | collected 1985/1987
TCTAGCCTGTCTGGATTATTTGGAAATCGGAAGTTTTCCTGATTCCATGCATCCGATTGAGAGAATCGCCGCTTCTGCTTTTCTTCCTGACTTGGAAGAAGCCTGGGCAAAGTATACCAAACGGGTATCAAATGGCTCAAAGGGTGGTGCCCCCAAGGGCAATAAAAACGCCCAGAAAACAAAACAACCATACGGTTGCATTCGCCCCCATAAGGGGCCATTCGGGGTAGAAGTAGAAGAAGACCCCCTTAAGGGGGATTCTTCTACTAACTGGGGTGTAGATAATAGGGACGGGGAACCGCCCCTTTGTGGGGGCGGCCCCCCTACCCGGTTCTATGTGGATAATGCTACCGGGAAAGTGGTTGACAGAGGGGAGGCGTGGGGATGAACCCGGAACAATATCTTTGTGGGGCTATCCTGATTTCTGGCGAAGCAGTCATGAAAGCCATTCGAGGCATTGTCACCCCTGATTGTTTCCAGCTGGAAGCCTACCGGGCTATCTTCACGGCTGCACTGTCTCTTTTGGAAGACGGAACACCCATTGACCCGGTTTCTATTGCCGCCACAGCGAAGCGGCAAGGCGTGGAGCTTCCAAACAAGCTTCTTTTGGAGCTGATGGAAATTGTACCGACTGCGGCGAATTGTGTTGACTATGCCCACCGTGTGGCGGAGGATGCCCGGAAGCGGCGAATTAAAGCCCTAGCCGAGAGAATAGAGGCCGATGGGGTTTCTACCTCTGACGAGCTTCTAGCGGCCTTACAACGGGAGACGCAAGCCATCCAGGGGAGCAATTACCAGCGGGGGCTCTTGTCCCCCGTGGATACGTTGAGGCGGTTCATGGATTATGTCGTGCAAGCCGGAGAGAAGCGAGACAATTTCATTTCCACAGGTTTTCCGAGGTTAGACGGCATTCTGGGCGGCGGCTTTATCCGTGGCGGTCTGTACATATTGGGCGCACGCCCCGCCGTTGGTAAATCCACATTTGCCCTGAATTTGGCCGATGGTATAGCCGGGAATCTGCTTTTCGTGTCTCTGGAAATGTCGCCAGAGCAGATTTTGGCAAAGCGTGTTTCCCGCCTTACTGGCTACACCGCCTCAAAGCTGTTATCCGGGCAACTACCTGACAAAGCGTGGGAGGCCGTAGCAATTGCCACAACGTCCATCGACAAAAGCGGCGTATATATCAATTCCCGGTATGACTTGACTGTTCAGGAAATTCACCTACTGGCTCAGAGTGTGCCGGAACTGCGGTGTATCATCCTGGACTATTTGGGACTGATTCAGCCCGCCACCCGGAGCGGTTCGACCTATGAGCAGGTATCAGCTATCAGCAGAGAGTTAAAACGCATGGCGGTTTCGCTGAATGTTCCGGTTGTCTGCCTTTGCCAACTTTCACGGAAGATCGAGGAGCGCAAAGACAAAAAGCCGATGCTTTCCGACCTGCGGGACAGTGGAGCAATTGAACAGGATGCGGACGGCGTTCTCTTCCTGTATCGGGAGGACTACTACACCGGAAGCCCCGCTGATGGTTTTCCCTCCACCGTGGAACTGACCGTAGCAAAAAACCGCCACGGCAAAACCGGCGAGGATCAGTTCAGTTTTTGGTTATCCTCAAGTGCATTCCGTGAGGTTATACCATGAAGCAGCAAAAACGGAAACGCCGGAACATGTGGAGGCGGTACGAAGCAGAGAAGAAAGCACTGGCCGCCCGGGGTCTGACCCCGGCGGCCTATGAGAAAGAATTGCAGGAGCTGACCAAAAAGCTAAAGCTGTAGGCCGTCACCCCGCCCCGGCCATCAGGGCCGTGGCGGCTCTACAACGGTCAAAACCGGACAATAACGGACAGGAGGTGTACATTGACACCCAGCGAAGAAAGGGCCTTGTCGGCCCTGATAACAAGCAAAAACAAGAAGGAGGCAGCGCAGAAAGCCGGGATCACGGAACGGACAATGCGCCGGTATTTTGAAAGCTCGGAGTTTTGCAAGCGCTACCGAGAAGCCTTCGCCCAGGTGGTGCAGGATGCCACCCGGCAGGCGCAGCAGCTTCTTGCGCCCGCATTGTCTACCCTGGAATCGGTTATGGCCGATGAAGATATTCCGGCAGCGGCCAGAGTAAACGCCGCCAAGATTGCCCTGGACTACGCCGTGCGCCTGACCGACCAGAACGACCTTGCAGAGCGTCTGACGGCATTGGAGGATATGCGGGGATGATTTCACATGGCAGTTTAGAACAGCGCATAGCGGCCCTAGAACAGGCTGAGAGGCAACGCCAGGACAGTATAGCCGCCACCAGCAGTGCAGCTATCACAGAGGCGATAGCGCCCTGTTACCTGCCTTTGCATGAGGATATACAGGCGGGACAGCACCGTTTCTACAACCTGCCCGGAGGCCGTGGAAGCTGCAAATCCTCTTTTGTGTCGTTGGAGATTGTGGACGGTATTCAGAGCGACCCCACAGGCCAGAGCAACGCCATTGTATTCCGGCGTGTGGCGGGTACAATGCGGGACAGCGTGTTTTCACAAATCGCCTGGGCTATCGACCTTCTGGGTGTTTCCCACCTCTGGAAGCCCACTGTCTCCCCTATGGCCTATGAATATCTGCCCACCGGCGCACAGATCCTTTTTCGAGGCCTAGACGATGCCAGCAAGCTGAAATCCATCAAGCCCCGTCACGGCTTTTTCCGTTTCGTGTGGTTTGAAGAGTTCGCAGAACTTCCCGGCCCGCAGTTCGCCCGGAATGTGCTGCAATCGGTTATCCGTGGTCACAACGCAAAGCCCATGGTATTCCGCAGCTTCAACCCGCCTATGAGCATGAGCAATTGGGCAAACCAGTTTATCACAGAGCCAGATACCCAGGCTCTTACATTCCACACTGACTATACCATGATTCCGCCGGACTGGCTGGGAGATGCCTTTATTCTGGAAGCGGAGCGCCTAAAGGCCACAAACCCCAAAGCATTCGAGCATGAGTATTTGGGTATTGCCACCGGCACAGGTGCAGAGGTATTCCCGGCACTGGAAGTGCGGGAGATCACCCCCGGAGAAATTCAGAACATGGAATATTTCTTTTACGGCGTGGATTTCGGTTTTGCCGCTGATCCGGCGTGCTTCCTCCGGTGCAGCTATGACCGGAAGCATGAAACCATTTACCTGCTGAACGAAATCTACAAGCGTGGCCTCTCGAACAGGCAGCTTGCGGCAGAGATCAAGCCCCTTATTGATGGAGACAGCCCCGGCAGCGTCTACAACGAGTTCTACCATGAATTTCTCCAAGGCAGCCCGCCACCCGTCTACTGCGACGCAGCAGAACCGAAAAGCATTGCCGACCTCCGGGACAGCGGAATCAAAAAAGCCCTGGCCTGCCACAAGGAGCCGGGATGTGTAGAATACCGGGTGAAGTGGTTGCAGCACCGGCGCATTGTCGTAGACCCAGCCAGAACGCCCAACGCTGCAAGGGAGTTTGCAAACTATGAGTACGACAAAGACAAGGACGGGAATATTTTAAGCCGTCTACCAGACAAAGACAACCACAGTATTGACAGCCTGGCCTATGCCCTGGATAGGGAAATCTACCACCGCAAGGGCCAGAGCGCATAGGGAGGAACTTATACATATGGGCTATTTACGAATCAAGTGCTACTATTGTGGCGGAACATGGGAAGTTTACCACCGGGATCTTCATAACCGGTATAAGAAAGCCAGAGAATGCCCGCATTGCTCCCAAAAAATTGACGAGCAGACATGGGACAATCAGATTTTCCCGGCATACAACGCACTGGATGATGCGAATAGAGAGCTATTTAAAGACCATCTAGGCTACCATGTGCCGCTCTTTGAAGTCAGCTATGAATCTAATACGATTTTCAAAAATGCCAAGAACTGGCCCAGCTACTCAGACGATGATGATTCATCGGATATTGAGTAAAGTGGTCGAAATCGACCACTTTAAGGCCCGCCACAGCAGCGCCCTGGGCCTCACAGCCTAGGGCGCTTTCTATGCGAAAAGCGGGCCACCGAAGTGACCCGCCGAAATTCACCCAGCGTCTATTTCTTCTTCAGAAAGGACATCAGAAATTATATCTTTTCTTGTTTTAATAATGTCCAATATTTCCCAATAGGCAAGTTGCCGCCCCTTATCGAAGTCCGACAAGTCTTTTACATTTTCAAATTCCTTATAGCGGCTTAGAAATACTTGCAGCATATCACGGATGAAGGTTTCATACACGCCAACAGCACTTTCATCCATTAATGTTACTCTCCTGTCAAATATTCTTGAAGCTCACTCAGCCACTTAGGAACGATGTTTCCCACCGTCCGCAGTTCTCCATTCCGATACTCTGCCACAAGCTGGAAGCCGTTGTCATTGTCGTAGAACTCCGCTTCGTCACAGTAGGGCAGCACCTTTGCCACAGCCTCCCAGCGACCCGCAAATCGGCGTTCTACATCCTGAGTGGGAATATCATGCCCGCCACGCTTTACTCGGTTAGCAATCCGGGAAACGCTCTCAGCGGCGCTGTCCAGGCCGATATAGTACAACCGCACCCGATACCCCTTCTCAACTACTTCCTTGGCCGTGGCCTCTGTACGCCGTCCTGAAAGGGTGGTTTCCTGGGTGAAAGAAACGCCCTTCTCGATGCACTCATTGATTTTTTTCAAGGCCGCCTTGCCGCCAGCAAGGGCATTCCCGTCCAACTCTGCGGTAATCTTGTCCACGTCAATGATGATTCCCAGATCGGTGCAGCGCTCTTTCAGAACGCCGGTAAAGCTGGACTTGCCAACGCCGTTTACTCCGCCGATGATCGTATAGGTTCTCATGCTTCGGCCTCCCCCGTAGCGGCCCCATCCCGCTCCATGGTCTCCGTGATTGCCCGATTGATAAAGGCGTTCAGGCTCTCACCCTGGGCCTCTGCGTGGGCCTTGATCGTTTCCTTTTGACCTTTGTTGACAACGAGATTGATTCGTTCCTTGTTCTCCTGTTGCCATTTATTTTTGTATTCCGTTGTTCCGGCCATATCTGCCACCTCCAAATCGTCTAAACCAGAGTGGTGGCGGTCCAAACTGCACACCTTCTCCATTGTGCCCTTATTGTATCATACTTTTCAATCGTGTGCAAGATAAAAATTGTACGAATTATCGTGTGCAAGATTGTGCATTATTCCATCTTGTTATCGTGCGCACGATATAGTATAATACAGACATGCAGAGAGGGAGCGCAAGCTAAACCGTATCGCTCGACCCTATAATAAACGGTTTCGGAACGGTGACAGCATGGAGAGACGGCAAACAAAATTCAGGAGGCAGCAACATGAAAAAGTACAGTCTGAGCAGCATTATGAGAGCCGCATGGAAATTCTTCCGCAAGGGCGTTTCTTCCTTCTCCCTGGCCCTGCGGATGGCCTGGGCCAACGCCAAGACCCAGAACGCCGCCAAGGCAGCCGCCGAGATCACCGAGGAAACGCACACCTGGTACGGCTGGAAGGAACTGGGCTATGAAGTCGTCCACGAGAGCAAAGCCTTGTATCAGGCTTCCGTGAATGACCCCGCCACCAAGAGCGGCAAGCGGATTCTCTCGTTCTTCGGTGCTTCCCAGGTGCAGCCCCTTGAAGCCTAAAAAAGCCCCCTGAGCTCCGCCCAAGCGCTCAGGGGATGCAGAAAGAGGTTCAACGTACTAAAACGGACAGTATGCAACATGAACCAGCACACCCGAATTATACATGAACTGGCGCAAAGCGTCAAGAGAAAGGATAAAATCATGAATACAGCCATTACCAATGCAAGCAATTTCGCACAGGACATTCAAATTGCTTTAAGCAGCCTGCAAGATCTGTCCTATGTTTTCTGGGAGTTCTCCGATGGGGAAAGAATGGGCTTGCAGAACAGCAGCAGCGCCAAAACTTTTCTTGCCCGCTATTGCTACCAAGAAGCTTTGCAAAAGGCTATTGACGATTCCATTACCAGCATTGCACGGAATGTGGATAGCCTTGTGAAAATGCTCATGGAACTTGACCGGCAGGACCACCACGGCGAGGCAGCGCAAGCGTGATTCCCCCAGTGTGGCGGCCCGCCACACTTTCTATACCAGCCGAAAGGAGGGCTTTCTATTGGCAAGTATCAAAGAACGCAATGGAGCCTATCAAATCACCGTCAGCATGGGCCGGGATGTGTACGGCAAGCAAATTCTGAAATACACCACATACACCCCGGAGGCCGGGTTGACCCCCAAGAAGCGGCAAAAAGCCGTTGAGGCGTTCGCTTACGCCTTTGAGCAGAAGTGCATGAATGGCCAGCTCCTGGAGGGTGAGAAAATCCCCCTGAAAGATTTCATCACCCGCTGGACAGCCGAAAAAGCCCAGCAGGAGTTACAGCCCGGAACCCTTGAAAAGTATCAGGCCATTATTGATTCCTTCATTCTGCCCGCTCTGGGACATCTCAAGCTATCCGAAATCAAGCCCCACACGGTCAACGCCTTTTTTGTTTCCCTGACAAAAGACGGCAGCCGCCACGATGGGAAACCGGGCGGCTACAGCAAGGGGACAATCAACAAGGTTTCCAATGTACTTTCCTCCATTCTGCGGACTGCGGTAGAATGGGAGGCCATAGAGCGGAACCCCTGTGATGCCGTGCGGGTCAAGGCCGAGGACAGCGCCGAGAAGATCAAGTTCTTCACGCCCCAGCAGGCCGCCGCTTTTCTGGACTACATCAGCAAGCCCTACACCATCCACACAAAGGGGCATACCCGGACAGATGACACCGGCAAGCAGTACACAGTAGGCGACTACGCCAGCACCAAGGAGTTGCCCACACAGCTGAAAGTTCTTTTCTCCCTTGCCATCTATTCTGGCCTGCGTAAAGGCGAAATTCTGGCCCTGACCTGGAGTGACGTGGACTTTGAAAACAACACTGTGGCGGTCACAAAGGCCGCCGCCGTGGTGGGCAGCCAGCAGATCGTGAAGGTTCCCAAGACCCGGAACAGCTACCGCCTGATTTCCATTCCCCGCAGCATTACCCAGCAGCTTCAGCAGTGGAAGCTGGAGCAGACCCGTTACCGTTTGCAGGTGGGGGCCTACTGGCAGGGTGATAACTGGATATTCACCCAGGATGACGGCAGAATGATGAGCTACTACACCCCATACAGCGCCTTGCAGGATATTCTCACCCACTACAACGCCGACAAGGCCGAAGCAGACAAGCTTCCCATGATTCCCTTCCATGGACTGCGGCACACAAAGGCCACCTTGCAGATTGCAGCAGGCACAGACGTTCGCACCGTCTCCGCCATTCTGGGCCATAGGGAAACAAGCACCACCATGAACATCTACAGCCACAGCCTGCAAACCGCAGAGCAGGAGGCCGCCGCCAATATGGAGCGCTTGCTTTCCAAACAAGCATAAATTTTTCACTTGTTAGGCAAATGTTAGGCAATGGTCAAAACAGCCAAAACCGGCATTTTGAAAAAGTTCGGAAAACATAGTAAAAACCCCGGAACCATAGCGGTTTCGGGGTTCTATTGTGGAGCTAGTGACCTGACTCGAACAGGCGACCTTCTCATTACGAGTGAGATGCACTACCGACTGTGCTACACTAGCAGGGCGACTCAGCCCGATTATTATAACGGACGACAAGGAAAATGTCAACTGTTATTTCCGCGTTTCCCGGGCAAAGCTGCCCTGGCATCGGTATTCCCGTCGAAAAACACTGCCGGATTCACCCTGTCTTTGTGCCGCAAAGACCCAGCTCCCGGATTTTCGCCCGGATGGACAGCAAATCCTCGAAGGTCTCCGGCCGCTTGGTCACATCCCGCAGGAGGGCGGAAGGATGATAAACGGCCGTCATCCAGAAATCTCCCTTGCGCACCCACTGGCCATGCTGCCGGGTAATCCGGTACTCCGGGTCAATGAGCCGCTTGGCGGCGATCCGACCCAGGCAAACGATAATTTTCGGTCTGACCAGAGCCACCTGATTGCGCAAAAAGCCAATGCAGGCGTCCTGCTCCGTTTCCAGAGGATCCCGGTTGCGGGGCGGACGGCACTTGACAATGTTGCAGATATAGCAATTTTCCTGCCGGTACAGGTCAATAATGGACAGCATATCATCCAATAGCTTTCCCGCCGGGCCTACGAAAGGTTCGCCCTGCAAATCCTCCTGCTCCCCGGGCCCCTCCCCTACGAACAGGATGTCCGCCTGCCGGTTCCCTACCCCGAACACCACGTTGTGCCGGGTCTCGCACAGGCCGCACCGGGTACAGGCATCGCACTGCGCCTTCAGCTGTTCCCAGTTTAACATCAGCCGTTCCTCCTGCGCTGGGCACGGCGTTTCCGCCGCCGGGCCCGGATTCGGGTGCGCATATAGGCGTTAAAGGCCAGATACGCAATGGCCGCACCCAAAACAATGACGCAAATGGTGCCCACCACTGACAGGAAGCCTGAACCTCCGCCGGAACTCCGCTTAACCACCGAGTGGATGACAACCCCGGTCTGATCGGCTGGCTTCACATCGCACATGGCGTAAACCTCCACCTCGGTGAGCACCGAGTTCCGGTACACCACCTCCAGCGTGGCAATGAGCTGATCCTTCTGGATGGGGGCGGACAGACCGCCGCCTACGGCGGTATAGTTCATCTGGATGTTCTTCATCTGAGCCTTTTCCGGCACCACGCTGTCCACGTTCACCTTGGCCTCGCCCACCACGTTGCACTCGCCGCCGCTCACCTTAAAGGAGCTGAGTGCCATGCCGTCATAGATAATCCGGTTGACCTTGAAGGAGCTGAAGGCATAGTCCAGCAAATCGGACATTTCGTTGAAGTTACCGTAGACTTTCGGCTGCCAGCCATTCTCTGCAAAGGTACGGGTGGCTCCCAGAATGACGGCAATATAGTTCATGTTCTTGGATTCCGCGGTACAGACGATGGAGGCGCCGTAGGACTCATAATAGGAGGCAAAGCCGCCGGTGACCCGGTCGTCATAGAAATCCTGCAAGGTGCTGTCGTCGATCATATAGTTCTGGGTCTTGAATTCCTTACGACCCTGAACCAGGTTGGTATCGGGGATGGTATAGCTCTTGGCCCCGAAGATTTCCTTGAAATTCTCGTTCTGGATGGCGGTCTTGACGATGATAGCCATGTCCCGGGCGGTGCTGGAAGATTCCGCTGTGTACAGACCGGAGACGTTGCCGAACTGGGTATTGGCGCAGCCCATCTGCTTGACCCGGGTGTTCATCAGCTCCAGGAAGGCATCGGTGGTGCCGGAAACGTGGTGCGCCAAAGCCACGGCGGCATCGTTGGCGTTGATCAGAAGCAGGGCGTACAGCAAGTCCTTGACCTTCAGCTGCTCGTTACTTTTCAGGCTTTCCGACTGAACCTTGTTAACGCCCATGGGCACATAGGACTGGATGCCTTCCGTGACCGTGACCACATCGTCCATATTGCAGTTTTCGATGACGATCAGGGCCATGACGATCTTGGCCAGAGTACCGGGGTGCACCTTCATATCCGGATTGTAGGCGTAGACCACCGTGTCGGTGGTGGTCTCATAGAGAAACGCGGACAGGGCGGTATCCAGCTTCCGCTCACTGCCTGCCAGAGGGGACATACTGTTGATGGTGCGGCAGCCCTTCTGGATACACACCTGGCCGAAGGGGATGTCCGCGGTCTGGGCGGTCATATCTGCCGACTCCGTGGGCAGGGTTTCCAGGGTCTCGGTGGTCTCCATCTGAGCCGAGGCGGGCATGAAAAAGCACTGAGCCGTCAGAAGGAAAGACAGCAGCAGGGCAAGACATCTGAATTTTTTCATAATTATCCCTCAAGAAGCCATCACCGGACTTGTCCGGCGAAAAAAAATCGTGTATAATATGTGCATATTATAACAGCTTTTTGGAATCTAGTCAATGCGGGAGGGTTGTTCCCCATGAAAAATAAGGTTTCCATACTGCTGGCGGTGGTTACGGCCCTGTTTGTGGGCTTTACCCTGGGGCTGTTTGTTGGGCGCAATACCGGCTCCGGCACCGTCACTCTGGCGGTTTCCCCACAGATGCAGACTGCGCCCACCATTGCCGCCACCGCTGCGGCAGAAACGGTACCGGAGGAGACGGTCTCTTTTCCCGTGAACATCAACACCGCGGACGCAGTCACCCTCACCGCCCTGCCGGGCATCGGCCAGGTGCTGGCAGAGCGGATCCTCGCCTATCGGCAGCAGAACGGCCCCTTCCGGGTCATTGAGGAGATTACAAAAGTGGAAGGCATCGGTGAAAAGAAGGCGGAGGCCATTCTGGATCTGATCACAATAGGAGGATAAGATGAAAATTCTGGTTGTAGACGACGAGGCCCTGCTGGTCAAGGGCATTCGCTTCAATCTTCAAAACGAGGGCTATGAGGTCATCACCGGCAGCGACGGGCTGGAAGCCGTCCAGGCTGTCCGGGAGCAAAGCCCCGATCTTGTGGTGCTGGACG
>OHDN01001758.1_pt1 | contig 10440 bp, 8 predicted proteins | sample 1566971 | NCBI WGS metagenome assembly OHDN01 (sample SAMEA3879538, study PRJEB24766) | human gut metagenome | biome: human-associated habitat; feature: feces | place: USA | collected 1985/1987
GCCGGGAAAGTAGGAGAGTTGGTCCCTTTCCCTGCACCTTCAACTTTCAGTACATGCTTTCTCTTCTCAACATCAACTCCGCCTCCGTCATGGGCTGGCTGGAATCAGCGGCCACCCAGCAATGGATTGTGGGCATCCTGCTGCTACTCCTGTTCATCTGCTTCATCAAGGAATGGATGCCCGTGGAAATCACGGCCCTGGCAGGAACCGCCGTACTCATGCTCACGGGGATACTGAGCACGCGGGACGTGCTGTCCAGCTTTGCCAACAGCGGCCCGCTGACGGTGGTCTGCATGTTCATCCTGAGCGCCTCCCTGGAAAGGACGGGGCTGATCGGGGACCTCTCCAAGCTTTTCAACAAGGTAGCCAAAGGCCGGGAGCTGACCGCGCTGCTGGTCATCACGCTGGGGGCGTTCATGGTCTCCCCCTTCGTCAACAACACCCCGGTGGTCGTCATCCTGATGCCCATTGTGCTGGCCTTCTGCCGGGACCACAACATCGCGGCCTCCAAACTCCTCATTCCCCTCTCCTACGCCACCATCCTGGGCGGCACCTGCTCCGTGGTGGGCACCTCCACCAACGTGGTCGTGCTGGGCCAGGTGCAGAAACTGGGCTATGAAGGCATCCAGATGTTCACGGTAACGCCCATGGGGCTCATTTACGCGGCGGCGGGGCTGCTCTATCTCTGGACCTTTGGCCGCAAATGGCTCCCGTCCCGCCCCACCCTGTCCACCATGCTCCCCGGCGGCATCCAGCGCGACTTCCTGCTCCAGGTCAGAATCCCCGCGGACTCCCCGCACATCGGCGCCACTCCCGTCAGCCTCATGCAGTCCGAACTGCTGGGCACCAAAATCGTGGAAGTGCGCCGCAAGGGCTTCTCCATGCAGGAGGAACTGCAACACATCAACCTGGAGGAGGGCGACCGCATCCTCTTCCTGTGCAATGCCAGAAAAGTCAACCAGGTCCGGGAGGCCAGGGGCGTGGACCTGGGCTGGGACGACAGCCGCGGACTGGAAACGCTGGAACAGCGCGACGTGCAAATCGTGGAAGGCATGATTGCCAACAATTCCGAATTCGCCGGACTGTCCCTGTCCGAACTCAAGCTGCGCCAGCGGTTCAACATTTTTGTGCTCGCCATCCACAGGCAGGGCAAGAACATCACGGACATGGGGCCGGATACCAAGCTGGCCGCCGGGGACACCCTGCTGCTGGAAGGCCCGCAGGAAGGGATGAACCGCATCCTGACCAAGCAGCGCATCATTCCCCTGAGCCAGCGCCCCGCGGACGCGCACAACCGCAGCAAGCAGGGCTGGGCCATCCTGGCCATGGGGCTGTTCATCTTCATCGGGCTGCTGGGCTCCTTTGAGCAGTACGGGGAATTCTTCAAGTTCTTCGCGCGCTTCAACCCCTTCTACCTCGCGTTCATCGGCGCCCTGATCGTCGTCATCTCCGGCTGCGTCAAGCCGAAGGAAGCCTACCAGGCGGTGGACTGGGGCATCATCTTCCTGATTCTGGGCATGCTGTGCGTGGGGGAAGCCATGAGCAAGACCGGATTAGCCAAGGCCATCGCCTTCGGCGTGGTGGACAACATAGGCCCCATGGGCTGCCTGGTCGCCATCTCCGGCCTCTACCTGATCTGCTCCATCCTGACGGAAATGATTTCCAACAATGCCGTAGCCGCCGTCATGGGACCGCTGGCCTATGAAATGGCCCTGCAATTCGACGCCAACCCCATCCCCTTCATCCTGGCCGTCATGTTCGGCGCCAGCGCCAGCTTCTCCACCCCCATCGGCTACCAGACCAACACCTACGTGTACAACGCAGGCGGCTACAAATTCAAGGACTTCGTGAAAGTAGGGCTGCCCCTCAACATTCTTCTGTGGATCATCTTCACCTGCACCGTCGGCTGGCTGTACCCGCTCAAGTAGAAAAGACGATTCTGCGGAAAAGGCTTCCCGGCGGGCAATCCGCTCTTCCGTGTAAAAAGTCAGGATTCATCCGGATCACAGGAAAGGCGTTCTTTCCGTATCTTCTGACGCATGGGTTCTGAATGAAGATAAAGTGCCTCCTCATTCAAGTAGGAATCCGGCTGGGCCATCGTATGGAAAAAAGAAAGAATGGTCTCAATCAGGGGCGTGAATTCCTTCTTTTCTGTTAACGAAGCAAGCTTTTCACTTACCCGCACATACAGGGAATCAGGCTGGTGAATCACAGGTGACAAGTTACTGTACTGAAGAAATACTGATTTATAAAAGAATTGGCCCAAAGCCTGCTGTTCCTTCTCTGAGGCGGGTGGCTGATGGCCAGCGTAAGGGCGCACGCGGCATTCCATGCCTTTTGAAGGTCCAGGATGACTTGACGTTGCTGTTTTTCAGAAGCGCCCGCGTGTTTGTCACGGAATAGGGGATCATAACCCTCTCTGGATAATCGGGAGGGCATGCGGAGGGTTGCGCCTTCCAATCCCTCGGCAATCATCGCCTGGAACTGCTGGCCGTTGAGAATGTCCGCGATCTGTTTCCGGGAGGGGCTGTTCGGAGATAGTTTGGAGTCCAGCTCCTTACAAATATCTCTGATTTGCCGGTCTCTCCAATTCAGGGCGAAAAAATTGTCCCTGGGACCTTCAAAAGGATCAAAAATGATTTTTTCAAGAAAACCTTGATGAAGCGGATCCGTGGCTTTTGCACGCCTGGCCAGTTCTTGAACTGCCTGCAAATAGTCTTCATCCGGAAATTTTCTGATGTAGTCAGCCATCTGTGTAAGCTCCACCCTGGAAAACCGGGAAAGATCATTGAAGATAAAGGGAATATTCTTAAGAATAAGCTGACGGCATTCGGCATCCGCCTTTGCCGCGGCCTTCCATTGCTTCTCCTTGATGCATTGACTTTTCTGTTGCTGAACAATTTTTATTTTTTTCCAATAATCCGGACTCTCCTGATTATTGGAAAAAGCCGGAAAGGAAAGCAGGCTCAGCAAGAAATAAGATAATAGTTTATTCATGTTTTCTAAAATAATTCGGGAATATTAAATATAGAATTTTATTGTTATCAGAAACTCCGCCACTAATTCCTGCACCGTCATAGTCTATAATAGCACAGTGGGCATCATCGAAACAAAGCCATCCAGGCTCAGGTAAAACAGTGGAAGCCTTGAACCATTTCCACCCTTTTATTGTTGTATTTGGTGATATCCATTCTGCAACTATGGGGGCCCGTGATTGGACGAGGTTGATGGTGAAGGTAGGAATATCAATACCACAGGAATGGCAGTGGTAAAATACAAATATATTACATTTGCTCTGATTATAAAAATTATTCATTCCAAAGGCATTATGCCCGTAATTCTTTACTTCTTTTTTAAGAAGAGCCGCTTCCGTATAAAGCTGTTTTGTTGCGGTATCCAATGGAGGAGAAGCGTTACGGAAAACATCTTCCAATTTGTCAAAATCATACCACGGGGTCAATTTGGCATAAGTCTTTTTCATCAAATCTGCGATGGCACTATTAATAAGGTTTTTCTCATGCTGACTGTTGACTACCCCTACGCAATCCGGGTCTCCCCTACACAAAAAAGGAGATTTTTTTCCACCATACGCATCTTCCCGCCGAGTATATGTAAAAATTTTACCATTGATTTTAGAACGCACACGGTAAATTCCCGGAGTATTGCACTGGTAGGTACATGTTGTTCCATTTCCAACTTCAACCCATTGGGTTTCAAAATTAAGTGTCTTTGATGCTCGAAGCCGGCATATTTCCCATGTGATAATATCTTTAAATTTGCTTTTTTGTCCCAGCATATCCTTATTCAACGCCATTTCTATGCATTCTCCCTTAATCAGCAATACTCTACTGTTCTCCGTAGGCGCATTTTGCTTCCGCACGGAAATGTCCACCACAACAGGAGTGACGAAAAGGGTAATTCCGTCTAGATCTTTTTTCCCCGGAGCCGGATTGTAATAGGTCTGGGAATATTCAATGTCAAACGTATGGGTGCCGGGCATCAAAATGTGGGGATAATCCCTTCTTCCCTTGGAAATATCATGACCTTTGCCGCTTTCTTTCAGCCATTCCTGTTTTTTTCCCTTATCGTCCGTAATGGAAATAGTGCAACCGTCATCTGATACCAGAGTCACGAAACCGATACCGCAAGGCTGACCAGAAAAATCGTTGTTTTTGTCGTCGTCATATTCAGGGCGTTTACGGGAATTGGGAGCCTCCTTAAAAGTGAAGGAGACGGAATAATTCTCCTTGTGAGGTTTTCGAGGATCATCAACAATGGTTGAGTTAGGTTTTTTGACATGGCCTTCCAATACAATCCCACTCTTGAACATTCTCAGTGAGAAGTATCTATCAATGTTGAGCTGGTCCGGCAAATCCGGAATCCGGAGCCTGATCCCACGGTACATTTTACCTTCCGTGGTGATTCAGATGTGGACCCATTTCATTATTTGGGGCTGTCTCTCCTGTAAAAAGAAAGACAGCCCCTTAAAAATCCAGCACCCGGGAGTCCTACTCCCTCATCAGCGCCACGCGCATGGACTGGCACTTGAGCAGGGCGGCAAAGGCGGCGTAGTCCGTTTCCCGGTCTGAGGAAACCAGGCAATACTGGTACCGGGGCAGGCAGGCGTCCTCCCGCGCGGCATTGCGCAGGCGCAGGGAGATCACCTCGTCTTCATCCGTCTGGCGGCCGCAAAGGCGGTTTCTCAGCTCTTCCTGAGGCACGTAGATGTAGACGTCCGTATAGCATTTGGGAAGAATGCCGTCCACGCAGGCGCGGATCTGCTCCGCCCCCTGCACGTCTATGTCCATCACCACGTTTTTCCCCTGTTCCAGAAGATTCAGGATGTCCGCCTTCAGCGTGCCGTAACGGTTGCCGTGCACCTCCGCATATTCCAGAAAGTCCCCCCGCTCCACCCTGGCGGCGAATTCGGCGGCAGTCAGGAAGTGGTAGTCCACCCCGTCAACTTCCCCGGACCTGGGACGGCGCGTCGTGCAGGAGATGCTGTACACGCACAGCCCGTTTTCCGTCGCGCGGCGGCACAAGGTCGTTTTCCCGGAACCGGAAGGCCCGGACACCACCAGCAAAGTTCCCAATGGCTGTTTCATGGCTGTTATTCGATGTTCTGAACCTGTTCCCTGATTTTTTCCAGCTCCGTCTTGGCCGCCACCACCAGATGGGCCAGCGTGGAGTCGTTCGCCTTGGCGCCGATGGTGTTGAATTCCCGGAAGATTTCCTGGCAGAGGAAGTCCAGGGGCCTGCCCGCGGGCGCGGACGAACCGCACAAGGTGCGGAACTGGTCAAAATGGGAGGAAAGGCGGGTGATTTCCTCGGAAATGTCGCACTTGTCCGCAAACAGGGCCACTTCCCGGATGATGCGTTCATCGTCCGCAGAAACGGACAGGTCGGCCTCCGCCAGACGCTTGAGCATGGCTTCCCGCAGCCTGACGGGCACGGAAGGGGCGTGCTCCGCGATGCTGAGGCGGAATTGTTCCAGCGTATCCAGCTTGCCCAGCACGTCCGCTTTCAGATTGGCTCCTTCCGCCGCGCGCATGGCGGTAAAATCTTTCAGGGCGGCCTTGAGCGCCTCTTCCACCACCGGCCAAGCCTCCTCCGGAGAAAGGGCGGCTTCCGCCGTGGAAGCGATGATTTCCAGCCGCAGCAAGTCGGACGCCTGGAGGGGCATGGGCTGCCCGGCCAGGTCAGCCGCGCGGTTCAGCAGCCCCGCGAGGGAGGCCAGCTTGTTTTCATCAAGCTGGAGGGAGCCGTCCGCTTCCGCCAGCCGTTCCACGGAGACGGAGACGCCCACGCGGCCGCGTGATACGGCCCCCTGGACGATGGAGCGCACGGGGGCGTCCCATTCCGCATAGCTGCGCGGCACGTTGACGGCAATTTCCGTCTGTTTGCGGTTTACGCCTGATATTTCAACAAGGATGTTGTAACGGTCTGTCTGGGCAACGGCTCTGCCGAAGCCGGTCATGCTGTTCATGGTTACGGGTCAGATTTAGGTTAAGAATGGGAGTAGGCCTTCTTCACCTCGTCCGCCACGATGGAAAGCCCCTTGCGCAGGAGTTCCTCCGTCTGGGTGAAGCTGATGCGGATGCATTCATGCCGGTGCGGCCAGGGTTCCCCCTCCTCCGGAAGGGCGAAGAAGAAGTGGTGGCCGGGATTCACAAAACATCCCCGGGCCTTGCACCGTTCGTAGAGTTCCTGGCACGTGATGGGAAGCCCCTCGAACCACAGCCACAGGAACATGGCGCCTTCACTCTTGTGGACGCGCCACGGGATGGATTCTCCGAAGAGTTCCGGCAGCAGGGACAGGGCGAATTCCGCCTGTCCGCGGTAAAACGGCGTGAGGGTTTCACGGCAGACGCGCTCCAGCGTGCCGTCTTCCAGATAGGGCGTTACCAGCGCCTGGCCCAGGTTGTTCGGGCACAGGGAGGAGGTGGTCACCATGCTGACCACGGCCCGGATGACGTCCGGGCGCGCAATCACGATGCCGGTGCGCGTGCCGGGCAGACCGATTTTGGAAAGGCTCATGGTCAGGATCATGTTTTCATCCCAGGCCGGCTTCACGGGCACAAAGCAGATGTTGGGCAGCGGCGGTCCGTAGGCGTTGTCAATCATCAGGGGCACCCCGGCGCGGGACGCCATCTCCCGCAGGCGGTCCAGCTCCTCATCCGTCACCACGTTGCCGGTGGGGTTCGTAGGGCGGGACATGCAGACGGCGGCCGTTTCCGGGCGTATGTCCAGGCGGTCAAAGTCAATCACGTACTTGAACGTATGGCCGTCCAGCATGCGGATGCCGGGCCGGATGCCCCGGAACATCACGCCCCCGCACAGGGACTGGGACTGGTAGCCCACATAATCCGGGCACAGCGGAAAAAGGATTTCACGCATGCCTCCGCCCGGGCAAGGCCCCGCGAGCATGTTGAACAGCGTGAAGCAGGCCATCTGGCCGCCCTGGGTGATCGCCACGTTCTCCGGCGCCAGGTTCCAGCCGCAGCGTTCATTGAGAAAACGGACCAGCGCGCGAATGAAGGCGGGGTCACCGCCCGGATGGGCGTAATGGCCCACCAGCACGTCAAACTTTCCATTCCGCACCAGCTCCGCCATGCTGCGGCGCCAGAGTTCCGTCACCTCAGGAATGACGGCGGGGCTCCCACCGTTCAACTGGCACAGGCCTGTTTCCTCCGAATGGAGGGCCTTGAACAAATCCTCCATCAAATCATCAATACCCGTTCTGGCCGTCAGGTGGCCTCCAATCTCCGATAATTGCATCATGCCGCGGGCATTGTAGCCGCATGCGCGTTTTATGCGAGAAAAATCATTGTTCCGCAGGGCGCATGAACAGTTTGACTTTCCCCCCCGTTAATGTTCATAATCCCCGGCATGTTCAATATCGTGCGATTCACCAGGCGTACCTGTCCGGCGCTGGCCCTTGCGCTGGCCCTCACCTCGTGCGACAGCGGTACGAATGAAGCCCTTACCTCCTTTATTACGGGAAATTCCTCCTCGGAACACCAGCAGCTCCAGGCCCAGCTCCAGCAGGCGAAGGACGCCCTGGCCCAGATAGACCAGGAAATCAGCCGCGCGGAATCCCACGACGCCCGCGTGAACTACAATCTTCAAAAACGGCTTTCCACCCCGGGAAAAGTCACCACGCCTTTCACGGTGAAGGATATTGACATTCTGCCCTCCAAGCGCCGCGACTTCGAGCACCTGTGCTTTGACATTGAAGACATGCGCAAGACGCTGGCTCAGCGCAAGCAGGAGTTCCACGCCCTGCAATACCAGTATAACGCGTATGCCGCCAAACTGGCCGAATTCAAGCAGTCCCACCCGGTAGATTAACCCCACCCCACGCAACCCATGACTGACTCACCTTCCCCCAAGCAGCCGTCCGACGAGGCCCTCCCTCCTTCCGAAGACGAAACCCGCTTCGCCCCCAGGGAGAACGGCGAAGAACACAAGGACGGAACCTCCGCCCCTGCGGCTAAAAAACGCCTGAAAACCTCCCTGGACGTTGTGTCCGAACACGCCGCGGAAGAAGAATCGACCCGGCAGGAAGACGCCGAACGGAAAGCCAGGGGAGACGCCCTTTTCTGGAATCTGTGCCTTGGGCTGTTCGCCCTCATCGTCATCGGGGCCGGCTACATCGTTTATGAAAAATTCTCCCAGCTTCCGGACCCGGTCAAAGACGCGCGGGAGGCGCTGGAGGCCAATCACTCCCAGCTCCTGAAAAAGCAGGTACAGCTCATGGAAATACGGAACAGGACCGCCCCCAAGGAACAGCTCCTCGGCCTGCTGGACATTTTTGAACATACGGCATCCGATCTGGAAGAGACGCAGAAGTCCATTGAGAAGGAGAAAATGCGCGTGGCCGGCATCCGGGGGGAAATCCGCTCCTACTTTGAACGCTACCGCCAGGACGCCAGGGCCAAGGCCCGCGGCCGCAAGTTCGACATCCTCAGAACATCCCATTCCGGCAAAACCTACCTGAACGTGGAAATCACCCGCGTGGAAAATGAATTCGTGCGCATCATGCACGAACAGGGGAGCACCTCCATTCCGGCCGGAGACCTCCCGGACGACATCCGGGAAATGCTGGCCTACGGCGACCCCCTGAACATCACGGCCATGAACCAGACGGACGCCTCCCTTCAGGCCCCCGTGATCCGCCGGGCCCCCCAAAAAGAAAGTGGTGGTGGAGGACCTGGACCCGCCCGCCGGGAAGCCGCAAATTGAAACGCCCACACACACGGGAGATTCGGACGGATCCTCTTCCGGGAACATGTGGGTTCCTCCCGCCCATTCTCCGCTGCCCCCCATGTAACAATCATCTCCATATTATGAAAACACTCATATTACCCCTCGTGGCCGCGCTCCTTGCCGGAGTCGCCGGAGCTTCCGAAGCCTGGAGCACCAACCCCGCAGAGGCCATGCAGCAGGCCGCCGCCCGGAAAAAGGGCGTGATGCTGGAATTCACCGGTTCCGACTGGTGCGGAGCCTGCATCATGCAGAAAAAGCAGGCCCTTTCCCTCCCCAAGGTGCAGGAAGACATCGCCCGCTCCTTCATTCCCGTGGAACTGGACTACCCGCGTAAAAAGCAGCAGGACGAACAGACAAAAGCTTCTCTGGAAACCTACAAGAAATCCTACGGCATCACCGGATTCCCCACGCTGGTGTTTGCGGACGCCCAGGGGCGCCCCGTCCATACCGTCGTAGGCTACTCCAATCCGGACCAGGTCATGCAGGATACGGAAAAGGCGGCGGAAGCCCTCAAAACGCAGCAGGCCCTGACGGCCAAACTGGCGGGACAGCTTACAGAGCAAGAGCGCCGGGACGCCCTGGTCCAGCTGCTGAACACGGTTCCCCAGTCCAGCATCCGCACCTTCTATAAGCCGGCTCTGGAAGAACTGGCGAAACTGGATCCGCAGGATGCTTCCGGCATCCGCGCCAAACTGAACAGGAAAGAGCTGCTCAATACCCAGAGAGAGGAATTGGCCGATACGTTCCGGCAGAAAAACGTCCACATCCTGGCGGAGCAAAAGCCTGACGAAGCCCTTTCCATCATGGACAGCTACCTGAAGAAGGACGGGCTGCTTCCGGAAGTCAAACAGGCTGTCCTCATGCAAGAGGTGAACCTGCTTATGCAGCAAAACAGGGTGAATGAACTGGAACGGCCTCTTAAAGAAGCCATTGCGCTTCTTCCGGACAGCTTTGAAGGAAAAATGTGCAGCAGGCTTCTGGAAAAACTGCCCGAAATCAAGAAGGAACGGGGCCAGCTGAAGCCGGGGGAAGAGCCCCCGCTTCCCCCCGGAGCCATCCGGGCCACTAAAATGATCGTTCCTCCGGCGCCCGCGAAAAAATAACCTATTTTTTCCTGCCGGGTACCGGGTTCTCCCTGCCCGGCAGGTCCGCACATGGACCTTTCCGCCAACCACATCCTCGTCGTCTTCCTGCTCACTACGCTGGCCGGTCTCGCCACCGGCATAGGGGGCTTCATCGCCTTCTTCATGAAGAGGACGGATACAAAGACGCTTACCTTTTCCCTGGGGTTTTCCGGCGGGGTGATGGTGTACATTTCCCTGGTGGAACTGCTGGGAGAGGCGCAGCACCGGCTGATGGAATTTGAAGGCCACACGGCAGGCGCATGGATTGCCATTGCCTCCTTCTTCGGAGGCATTGCCGTGGCGGCCCTGATTGACTACCTGGTGCCGGAAGACGAAAACCCGCACGAAGCGCGCGGCCCGGAAGACATCCACGGGCAGGGCAGCGGGGAATTTTCCTCCTCCAAAATCAAAAGGTCCGGCATCCTGTTCGCGCTGGCCATCGGCATCCACAACTTTCCGGAAGGGGTCGCCACCTTCGCCGCCGGGCTGGACTCCCTGACGCTGGGCACGTCCATCGCCCTGGCCGTAGCCGTCCACAACATTCCGG
>OHDN01001759.1_pt1 | contig 10430 bp, 13 predicted proteins | sample 1566971 | NCBI WGS metagenome assembly OHDN01 (sample SAMEA3879538, study PRJEB24766) | human gut metagenome | biome: human-associated habitat; feature: feces | place: USA | collected 1985/1987
TCATCAGCGGGCGGTTCATGTCCGCCATTTCCAGCCAGGAAATGGGCGTAATGATTTTAAAGACCCCTTCTATAATAGGCAGTACGCCGCTGATCAGCACGCTGGTCAGCATGCTTACGCCAAACGCCACGGCCAGGCATACCAGTACGCCTACCAGGTTGTAGTCCCACGCCTGGAGATTGATGACGCCCATGATGCAGCACAATACCATGAAGAAGCCCGCACGCAGCAACTGGGCACGGTTCCGCAGGTTATGGGTAAGCAGCACGGTGAGCATGCCGGAGAGGGAGCTCAAGATCCAGAATTGGACCTGCTTTTCCGGTACGTACTGCTCCGGCAGGATGAAGAATCCACCGAGCATGCAGATGGAGATGGTGGCGAACATGCCCAGCAGCGGCCCCAGCAGCACCGTTACAATCAGCGGTGCCATCATATAGGGCAGGTACAGGAGTTCGTTGCCGATGTCGGACGTAATATCAGCCGTCACATGCCGGATAAGGCCAAAGAACAGGAGCTGGACCAGAATGGCCCCCCACGTGACGACAAAGGTTTTGTTTTTCCTGCGCAGGGAACCGGCGCAGAGCCAGTACATGGGCATCAGCGCCAGCGTCACGGAGAAGAGCAGAAAGGCTTCCGACACATGGTGCCAGACGGATTTCCCCCAATGGGGACTGTAACTGCCCATCCATTGAAGAACGATGAAGACCAGCACGCACAGGCCCACGGATACCGCCAGGCTGGAGTCCAGTCGGTCACCGGGGGAGCGGGGCACGGAGGCCGCCTCTTCCGGTTTTTTTCCTTCTTTTGCCGCTGCTGCGGCATGTTTTTTCAGAAAATGAAACATGATTGATTATTTGGGGTACACTTCGGAAACCTCCGGAATAGTGCCCAGCCTGGCCATCTCCTCTTCAATGAGGGGATTGACACCCTGCTGCACCATTTCCATGGAGACTCTCAGGGCATTGCGGATAGCGACGGGGGTGGAGCTGCCATGCGCAATGATCGTCACGCCCCGGACGCCCAGCAGGGGGCTTCCCCCCACGGAGTCTGCAGAGAGGCGCGCCTTCATGGCGCGGAATGCGCCGGAAGCGCAGGCGGCTCCCATCATGCGGAGCGGGTTTGCCTGAAGTTCCTCCTTCAGCCATTTGCCGAACGCCTTGGCGGTGGCCTCGCAGGTTTTCAGCAGGACGTTCCCGGTAAAGCCGTCCGTCAGCGCCACGTCTATTTCATGTTCAAAGAGATCGTGGCCTTCCACATTGCCCACAAATTTAAAAGGGAGCGCGCCGCGCTCCTCCAGATGCTTCAACAGACAAAAAGTTCCCTTGGTAAAGTCCGTTCCCTTTTCATCCTCGGAGCCATTGCTCATGACGCCCACCTTGGGCATCGGCTTGCCGTATACGGAACGCGCCAGAATGCTGGCCATAACGGCATAGCCCACCAGATGACGGGGCTTGGCGTCCGGATTGGCTCCGGTGTCCGTCACATTGCAGACTCCGAATTCATTCGGAAGCTGGGTCACGATGCCCGCGCGCTCCACGCCGTCGAGCAGCCTGAGCTTGATGGTGGCGGCCGCTACGGCCGCGCCCGTGTTGCCCGCGCTGACCACGGCGTCCGCATCCCCGGTCTTGACCAAGTCCACGGAGACGGACATGGAAGAGTTTTTCTTTTTCCTTACCGCCAGCAGCCCGGATTCATTCATTTCCACCACTTCCGCGGCGGGAACGATTTCCACGCGCGGGCCGGAAAGCCCCCAGCGGTCACAGGAGCTGCGCACCACCTCTCCCCACAAGATAGATTTTTTCAATGAGAGGGAAATCCTGCAGGGCCCGCTTCGCCCCGTCCATGTTAATATCGGGCGCATTGTCGCCGCCCATCACATCCAGTGCAATCTTCATAGTATTTGTTGAAGAAGTGTGTTAGCAGAAAAAATAGCCTGCTTCAAGCAAGTTCAGCCGCTTTGCGGAGCAAAAGCGGCTGGAGAGGTCTACATGGTAGCGCCGCAGTACGGCGATAACTTTCAAGGCAAATGCGGCGCCTGCGGAGCTTACGCTTCCGCCTTCACCACGATTTCCTTGCCGGAGCGGGTCGTGTACGTACCGCAATTGGGGCAGGCGGTATGACCGGGGGTGCTGCTGCCGCAATTCTGGCACTTGCGGAGCTTCGGAGCACGCCATGCCTGCGCGGCAAGGCGGGTACGCTGCTTCATCTTGGACGTTCTGCGCTTAGGTGCTGCCATAATTTTAGTTGGTAAAAAGGTGATTAATGATGATCCCCCAGCTCATTGAGGGCGTCCCACACGCCGCTATTCTTGCTCGGGGCAGAACTGTTTACACCCGTTCCCCCCTCTTTGTCCACTCCAAAATATGGAGTTTTCGCCATACAGTCATTTTCCATGCCTCCGTCCGCACATTTCGGATAGGCAGGAAAATCCAGGACTATTTCCTCCCTCATGGAGTCTGAAACGTCCACAACACTCTGTGCGTCAATTTCAAAAGAGGCGGCAAAATCGCTCACCTCCACCACGTAGTCAAAGTAGCCCAGGCAGCGCACGCAACGGAATTTGAACGGAGCGGAAATATTGCCCCGTACGAATAATTCGTTTTCAAATCTCTGCACCTGCAAGTCAAAAGCAAGAGGCCCAATGGAAGTAACCTCTTCATCATCGATGCCGAAGATTTCGGAATCCAGCTCACCGCTGTATTTTTTCCCCGCTTCCGGCAAGTTTTCAAGCTCTACCAGCAATCTTTTCATGAATGCATCTTACAGGCAGACTCCACGCCTGACAAGCAGACAGGGCGGCACCATCCCCGGAAAAGGGCAGGAATGACACATCCCCTCCCTCCCACCGGCGGCACTAATTCCGCTCCGGCCTAACCGGGAGGCCATTCCAGCTTGCGGCCTGCCAGCAGGTGCATGTGCAGATGGGGTACCGCCTCTCCGGCGTCCGGGCCGTTGTTGATGACTAGGCGGAAGCCGCTTTCATCCAGGTGGAGGGTCCGTGCAATCCGTCCGGCGGCCGAAGGCGGGGTCCTCGGCACACCAGAGGCAGAGCAGCACTGAGAACGGCACGAACTCGCAGGCGGCCAGCATCATATGGCCCAGCAGGGCGGCATCTTCCTCCCCTGCACCGGAAAGGCGGGGAATGGGTTTGCGAGGAACCAGCAGCAGGTGTTCCGGAGCCTGGGGGCTGATGTCCCGGAAGCAGACGCATTGTTCATCCTGGTACACGATGTCCGCAGGGATTTCCCCGGAACAGATTTTTTCAAATAACGTAGCGGCCATAAGTTCAAAAAGGGATTCGCGGTGACTGTAGCATATCCGGGGAGCCGTGGACAAGTCATTCCCTGGAGGCGGAGGCGCGGCGCAGGCGGTCCATGATGGCCCGGCCCAGCCCGGCTTCCGGAACGGGTTCCGCCACGATGACGTCAATGGCTTCATTTTCATCCATCTGCCTCATCAGGGCAAACAGGCGCACGGCAGCCTCCGCCAGCCGTCCGCTGCCGGGGCTCATGGCCACCACTTCCGTCCACCTGCCCTCCTGGGCAAGATCAGACGTTCCCTCATAGGAGAGCAGACCGTACCGCACTCCTTCCACGGGCACGAATTCTTCCCCGGCTTCCAGCAGCGTCATGGGTTTGCGCGGAGCGTAATGGCTGCCGAGCTGGCCCGGAGCATCCGCCGGAGCTTCTTCCGAAACGGGACGGACAGCAGGCTTGCGGCGCACCACCTTCACCAGGTTCCGGAACTGCTCCCGGGTCACCGGACCTTCACGCAGCAGTTCCAGCGCGGGCTTTCCCTTCTCGTCAAGCATGGGACGCACGATGGTGCTTTCCAGCCCCTCGGAGCAGGCTCCGGCGTCCAGAATCATTTCTATGCGTCCATCCAGCTCCTTCTGCACGGCGGAGGCGGAAGTAGGGCTGATATGGCCGAAGCGGTTGGCGCTGGGCGCAGCCACGGGACGGCCCAGCGCTTTCGCCACCCCGCGCATGGCGGGATGCGCGCTTACGCGCACGGCCACCGTAGGCAGGCCGCTGGTCACGATGTCCGGGATGATGTCCGCCTTCGGCAATACCATCGTCAGCGGCCCCGGCCAGAATTTGGAGGCCAGCGTATGCACCAGTTCCTTCAGTTCCTCCGGAATGGCGGTGTATTTGTCCACCTCCTTTCCATGATGAACATGGATAATCAGGGGATCGAAGGAGGGCCTTCCCTTGGCTTCAAAAACTCTGGCTACCGCTTCCGGATTCAAGGCATCCGCTCCCAGGCCATACACGGTCTCCGTGGGGATTCCCACCAGCGCTCCCGCAGCCAGCGCTTCCGCCGCACGGACATACAGCTTGCGGTTGTCTGACAGGGGGTCTACCTCGAACATTTCGGTTTGCATGGCCTTATCCTTGCCTGAAGGAAGCTCCTGCGTCAAGTAAGACCTCCTTCCCCGGAGGGGAGAAGCCGTCAAATTCGCGGAAGTGCGGCATCTCAGCCGGACATGAAGGTTCCTGGCCTTCCCCTATTTGCCAAACCGGGTCTCCTTGACCCTTCCCATTGCGGCATTCCGCCCGGAGCGGAAGAGGGAGACGGAAAAGGCCATACGGCTAAAAAGTTGTTTTCTCACGCCGCCGGATTGAGTACAATCAGGCCATGAAGGGGGCCGCGCCAACATCCTTGCCAAACATCATCCTGATCGGGCTGATGGGGTGCGGCAAAACGACCATCGGGAAGGAATTGCACCGGGAGACGAGCCTTCGTTTCACGGATACGGACCAGATGATCGAGCACCAGACGGGAATGAGCATTCCGCAGATTTTCAAGGCTCATGGAGAATCACATTTCCGTGACCTGGAAACCGGAATTCTGCGCCAATTGCATGGGGCGGCCAGGCAAAGCCGCATTATTTCAACAGGCGGCGGCATCACTATCAGGCCGGAAAACCGGGACCTGCTGAAAAAGCTGGGCTTCGTCGTCTGGCTTCATACGGATGTGAACACCCTGTACCAGCGCATTTCCAGATGCACCAACCGCCCCCTGCTCCAGCAGCCCAATCCCAAAGCCGTGCTGGGGCGCCTCATGAAAGAGCGGCATGATTTTTACCGGGAAACGGCGCACCTGACCATTGACACGGCCAATCTTCACATTCATGAGATCGCGTTCGGCATTCTGGAATCCGCCAGGGTGTTCCAGTCCCGCCGGCAGTGACGCCGGGCCGTTTTTCTATGTACGGGAGATTCCCGACGCAGGGATGCCACCTGACAATTCTCCCGCATCAGCGCAAGAAACAACAAAAGGCGGTCCCCGTCAGAGGAACGCCTTCAGGAAAGATGATGAAGAACCGGGCTTAGGCCTTGCGGGCCTTGCGGATCATGGAATTGACCGTTTCAGAGGGCTGCGCGCCGTTGGCAAGCCACTTGTCAACCTTTTCCAGGTTGATGGTGTAGTTGACGCCTTCCTTCATGGGATCATAGGAGCCCACTTGTTCGATGTAACGGCCGTCGCGACGAGCACGGCTGTCGACAACTACGATTTTATAGTAAGGACGGTCCTTGGAACCCTGACGGTTGAGTCTGATTGCTACTGCCATATCAATTATAAGTAAAAGGTGTTAATGGGGAACTTGCGCGCCTTGTCACTCACATGCGTGCGCGTTCAGCTCCCCACAGCGGGTGCAGATGTATGCGATATAATGGAGTCATTGTCAATACCAGAGTTATTTTTCCGAGAAAAAAGCCGTTCCCTCCCATCTCCGCATCAGGAAAAACTTTCCACCGCCATGCGCCCGAAGGAGTACAGCATGCTGAGGCCGAACCCCGCCAGCACAAGAGACAGCACTCCATCCACCCCTCCGGCATGCCGGTCATAAAAGGACCGGATAGGCTGCCAGCGGAAAACCAGAGCCCACAGAATCCACCCCGCCGTCCCAGTCACCACGATCAATGCGCCAAGGAACAGGGCATAGGAAGGGTCATGATTCTTTTCCAGCAGCGGGGCGGAGAGGGCCACGAAGAAGAACGTGGCCTTGGGGTTCATCAGGTTGGTCACCAGGGCATCCCGGTAAATGCCGGAAGCCGGGGGAATATCCCCGCTCCCGGCAAGGCTGCCCTTCCTCCCCCGCGGCCATATCTTCCACGCCAGGTACAGCATCCAGCAGGAGGCGGCACAGAAAAGCACCAGCCCCAGGGAGCTGTGAAAAACGGAAGCCCCCACCGTGCAAGCCAGCGCCGCGTGGGCGACCACCCCTGTTCCAATGCCCAGAGCCGCCATCACCCCGGCGCCAAAGCCGTAAGCCAGGGTGCTCCGGGTGACAAAAGCCTGGTCAGGGCCCGGAGACGCCTGGGAGAGCAGCAGGATTCCTGCGAATATGAGTTCTTCCGTCATGGGATAAAACGGCCTTATGCCCTGGGATGCGCCTGCCTGTAAACTTCCGCCATTCTGGCCCGCGTCACATGCGTATAAATCTGAGTGGTGGACAGGGAGGCATGGCCCAGCAGTTCCTGGACGGAACGAAGATCCGCCCCGGCATCCAGAATGTGCGTGGCAAACGTGTGCCTGATCTTGTGGGGGGAAATGGTGAAAGGAATGGAAGACAGCTTCACGTACTTGTCCAGCATCATCTGAACGGCGCGCGCGCTGAGCCGGGTTCCTATGCGGGAGACAAACAGGGGGGAATTCTTAGGCAGGCAGGCCATGGAGGCATAGGCCTCCAGAGCCGCCAGCGCAGGAGCGCCCACAGGCAGAATGCGCTCCTTGCGCCCCTTTCCCATCACCCGCACCCCCCGGAAACGGTGGTCCACGCTGCTGACGTCCAGCCCCACCAGTTCACTCAGGCGCATCCCGCAGGAATAAAAAAGTTCCAGAATAGCCGCGTCACGGTAGGGAAGCCACGCGGGGGCATTCGCAGGAACGGGCGTCTTGTACGGCAGCTCCAGCAATTCCAGCATCTGGTTAAGCGTCAGGAAAACGGGCAGGTTTTTCTTTTTCCTGGGGAGGGAGACGCCCGTCATCGGGCTCGCTTCCAGGCTGCGCCGCCGCATCATGAAACGGTAAAAACTGCGCAGGGCGGTAGCGGCCTCATCCTTCAGTTCCTGGAACAGCCAGTCCCTCATCTGGTCCGGAGTACAGTTTTCCCACCCCGTGAACATCCCGTCCGCCCAGGCCCGGAACTGGCGCAGCGCGCGGGCATATACCTCCACCGTATGGGGGGAGGCCTGCTTTTCCACCTCCAGATATTGCAGGAAGGCCTGTTCCGGTTCCAGAGGGTTCTCCATCATGAAGAATAAAATTATTCCGTGCCCTTCTCCTTTTCCTCCCCGCTGTTCACGGGAGCCTCCTTCAGCAGCACTTCACTGATATTCGCCCGGATGAACAGGTCAATGTCGTCCGGTTCCTCCATGGCATACAGGGGACTGTCCTTATGGCTGTCCGCCAGAGCCTGCTCCTTCTCCACCGGGCTGAGCACGCCATCCTGGTCCAGGTCGTAAAGGTCCATCATCTCCTTCATTCTGGCCCAGTACAGAGCCGCCGCATCCTTCATGACAGCGGCATGCTCCTCCGGATCAATGCGGCCGTTTCCGTTGGCGTCATACTTCTGCATCAGCATGTTCCGGGTCAGCAGGAACAGGCCGGGAGCCACCATGAAGCGCTTCCGGGCCGCCGTCCGGATTTCCACCATGGGCATTTCCCGCCCTTCGCCGGGAGGGGGGGGAGGAGGGGGCAGCTCGCCCCGCTTGTCCGGGGCGGCGTCCGGCCTGCGGGAACCGCGGCGTTTCTCCACATGCTCCCGGAAGGCCTTGTACTCTTCCGGAGAAAGCTTTCCGTCCCCATCCTTGTCAAACTGCATCAGGAACTTCTTCCGGGCTTCCCTTTGCGCAGCGCGCGCATCCTCCACCAGCCGGGCCTTGTCCTGTTCGGACAAAATGCCCGTTCCTGTGCTGTCATACCGGCCCAGAACCATCTGGCGGATCAACAGGGTTACCTGAAGACATTCCAGTCCGGGCCTGGGAACAGGCTCCCCTTCCCTGCGGTCTACGGAAGCCGCGGTCTGACCTGCCGCAGGCGGCAGAAAACCGAACGCCAGCGCCGCGGAACAGGACAGGATGAACGTGTGAGGCAATCTCATGATCATTCTTATTAACCCCGCCGGGAAAAGACGGTTTCAAAAATAAACATCCGCCCTTGCCGTCAGGCGACACGGGCGGATGCTGAAAACGTACGGAAGGCGGAAAACCTTACTTCTCCACTTGAACGATGGCGTTCTTTTCCAGTTCAACCACCACGCCTTCCGCAATCTTGAGGGAGACGGTGCGGTCATTCACCTTTTCCACAAATCCGTGCAGCCCGGCGTTCGTGACCACCTTGTCCCCGCGCTGCAGGGCCGCGATGCGCGCCTGCTGTTCCTTCTGGGCCTTTCTCTGGGGGCGGATCAGCATCACCCAGAACAGGACGATGATGATCACAAACATGAACATGGGGCTGCTGAGAATCTGCTGGAACATATTGGAGGGTTCCTGTCCGGCGGCGGCCGCCGCATCCTGAGCCTGTGCTAACATGAAGATATTCATAAAATGTCGTTTGCTTTGTACCGCGCGATGAATGAATCCTTGAAGGAGCCGAACGTGCCGGCGGCTATGGCCTCACGCGCCTGAGCCATTAGCCGGAGATAGAATTCCAGATTCTGGAAAGAAAGCAATCTTAAAGCGAGTATTTCACCGGCTTTGAATAGGTGGCGCACGTAAGCGCGGGAGAATTGTGTGACATGCGGATGCCCTTCCGGGTCGATCGGGCGGGAATCCGCCGCCCAGCGCTGGTTCTTGATATGCATGGGGCCGTCCGGAGTCAGGGCCACGCCGTGGCGCGCCAGGCGGGTAGGCATCACGCAGTCAAACATGTCCACGCCGCGGGCGATCATCTCCAATAGCTGGGGAGGCGTGCCCAGCCCCATGGCATACCGCGGCTTGTCCTCCGGCAGCCAGGGTGCGGAATGGTCGATGGCCCGGAGCATCTCCTCCTCCGGCTCTCCCACGGAAACGCCCCCGATGGCATAACCGTCAAACTCCATGGCGGCCAGTTCCTCCGCGCACCTCTTTCTCAAATCCGCATACACGGACCCCTGCACAATGCCGAAATGGTGCTGACGCCCTTCCCCGGAACGGGGCCGGTGCTCCTGCACCCAGTCCTTGCAGCGGCGCGCCCACCGGAGCGTATAGCCCAGGGAGGCTTCCGCGTACTTCCTGTCGCAGGGATAAGGGGGGCACTCGTCAAACAGCATGGCAATGTCACTGCCCAAGTCCGCCTGGATCTCCATGGAACGCTCCGGACTCAGCATCATGTACGCGCCGTCCAGATGGTTCTGGAAGCGCACCCCTTCCTCCGTAATCTTGCGGAGCTTGGCAAGGGACCAGACCTGGAAACCGCCGGAATCCGTCAGAATGGGGCGGTTCCAGGAGGAAAACCGGTGCAGGCCGCCCATTTCCCGGATCAGGGCGGAACCGGGACGCAGGGACAAATGGTAGGTATTCCCCAGAATAATCCGGGCCCCCAGCGTCTCCAAATCCTGCGGATGCATGGTTTTCACGGAACCCTGCGTTCCCACCGGCATGAAGATGGGGGTGGGAACCCGGCCGTGCGGCAAATCAAGCGTGCCCAGGCGCGCAGCCGTGGAGGAATCTTTCTGGTGAAGTGTAAAAGGCATCGGAATCAGGCTTTCTGCAATTTAATGAAGCGGGCGCGGTAAATCGGTTTTCCCATGGACTCCCATTGAAGCTGGAAATCCGTCCGGGGATAAAAAAACTCATCATCCTCCCAACCGGACCGGCTGAACAGGCCGCTGCGCGCCACATGGTCCAGCACCCACAGGAAATACTCCTCATGATCCGTTTTAAACAGGAACTCCCCGCCGTCCGCCAGGGAACGGTGCAGCACGGGCAGAAAATCATCCTGCACCAGGCGGTTCTTGTGGTGCCTCTCCTTGGGCCACGGGTCCGGGCACAAATAGTGAAGCCGGGAAACGCAGCCGGGCCGCACCATCCATTCCAGGAAATAACGGCTCTCCACCCGGAGCACCTTCACGTTTTCCAGGCCGCGGACGGCTGCCCGGGAGCAAACGCCCCGCACGCGGCCCAACAGCCGCTCAATGCCCAGAAAACGGCGTTCCGGATAATGGGCCGCCATCTGGAGCAGGAACCCTCCGTCTCCACAGCCCAGATCCACTTCAAACGGGCCGTCCGTTCCAAAAATATCGGAAGGCGCCAGCACCTTGAAAAAATCGTCTGGAATGAAGGCCGGATCTGTCATGGGAATCAACGTGCGGATAAGATGCGTTACAAAACGGACTCTGTCAAATGAGAAGAGCCCCTCCCCGCAAACATGGCGGGAAGAGGCCCGGCAAGGCGGAACGGCCGCACCCGGACAGCCGGACGGCATCAGCTCCGGTAATAAAG
>OHDN01001777.1_pt1 | contig 10329 bp, 10 predicted proteins | sample 1566971 | NCBI WGS metagenome assembly OHDN01 (sample SAMEA3879538, study PRJEB24766) | human gut metagenome | biome: human-associated habitat; feature: feces | place: USA | collected 1985/1987
TGTTTTTCTCTTTAAAAACGAATTTTACAAGAAAAAGTTCTCTGAAATGTTGCAAAATTCAAAATAACTTTCTATCTTTGCTGTATACAATGGAAACAGGGTTCTGGCCTTCACCGGTCAGGATTCTTATTTTTTTACGTTGTTTGTTTTACAGGGTTCCCCCGCCGCAAAGGGGAATACAGGAGGATTTTGGATGTGGGACGGGCATCACCGGATGCCTAATGTGAGTTCGACGGGCCCCATGTTCGGAATCTTTCGCAGCGTTATGAAATTCAAGTACGTCGGACTCGTTTAATATTATGGCAAAAGAGATTATTTATCTGACAGCGGAGGGTTACAAAAAACTCAAGGATGAGCTCGACCACATGCGTTCCGTCGAGCGTCCGGCGATATCGGCGGCTATTGCCGAAGCGCGCGACAAGGGTGACCTTTCGGAGAACGCGGAGTACGACGCCGCCCGCGAGGCGCAGGGTCTGCTGGAGATGCGTATTGCCAAGCTGGAGGATTCGCTTGCCAATGCCCGGGTGATCGACGAGTCGAAGATCGACAAGAGCAAGGTGCAGATACTGAGCAAGGTGTCGCTGCTGAACCACAACACCAAGAAAGAGGTGGCCTACACGATCGTCGCCGAGCACGAGGCCAACTTGCGCGAAGGCAAGCTGGCGATCGGTACGCCCATCGCCAAGGCATTGCTGGGGCACAAGAAAGGCGACCGCGTCGACGTGGAGGTGCCTGCCGGGACGATCCATTTCGAGATCCTCGACATCAGCATCTGAGGCGCCCGATCCGCAGGGTGGCGGCGCCGCATCGTCCGCCTCCCGGCATCCGGGTACGTGGACACGACATATATCCCCATTTTAGGGTATTTTTGCAGGGCCGTTTTGAACGGCCCTTTTTTATTGCTATCTTTGGCTCGGAAAGATGATACGCTACGCACCCAAAAGACTCTATGCGGCTTTGCTGCTGTTGGTTCTGCTCGCGGCCTACGCGGGGCAGAAGGTGCATATCTACAACGAAGACCATGCGCATTTCTCCGCGCACTGCGGCGATCTGGTGCCCGACAACGGTGCCCATACGATCATCGTCGACAGGTGTATCATCGACGATTTCTATTTCTTCCCCTACCTCGACATCGCGCCGACCGTGCACTCGTTCTATGCAGAGATGCTGGCCGTGCTGCTGCCCGAGGCAACCCGCTGCAAACTCTATGAGCAGGCGTCGGGCATTTCGCTGCGTGCGCCCCCTGTCGCGTAACCGGCGATCCCCTCCATTTTCCTGATTCATATTCCGGGTGCATGCAGCCCGGCCCATACTATTTATTATCTGACAAGCAATGAAAAAATATATTTTGCTGGCACTCGTCATGTGCCGGTGTGTACTGGTACTTGGTGTCGAGGCGCCGAAGAAAAGTACCGATGCCAATATCTTCGGCCATGTGGTCGACCGCGACACGCATGAACATATTCCCTATGCGACCATCGCCGTGACGGGCACGGCATTCGGCACCACGACCGACGCTTCGGGGCATTATTTCCTGAAAAACCTGCCCGAGGGCGCGCTGACGCTCGAAGTCCGCGCGTTGGGTTATGCCTCGCAGACGCAGCAGGTGACGCTTCGACGTGGACAGACGGCCGAACTGAATTTCGAGGTGGTGCAGAGCGGCATCTCGATGGACGAGGTGGTCGTGTCGGCCAGCCGTTCCGCCCGGCTGCGCCGGGAGGCGCCTGCGCTGGTGAGCGTGCTGGACGCCGGGTTGTTCGAAAAGACCAATGCCTCGTGCCTGGCACAGGGGCTGTCGTTCCAGCCCGGCGTGCGTGTCGAGGACGACTGCCAGAACTGCGGCTTCACGCAGGTGCGCATCAACGGCCTCGACGGCCATTATTCGCAGATCCTGGTCGATTCGCACCCGGTATTCTCGGCCCTGACGGGCGTATACGGCCTGGAACAGATCCCGGCCAACATGATCGAGCGGGTCGAGGTGCTGCGCGGCGGCGGCTCGGCGCTGTTCGGGTCGTCGGCCATCGGCGGCACGATCAACGTCATTACGAAGGAGCCTTCGCGCAACTCGGCGCAGATGTCGCATACGCTCACTTCGATCGGCGGCAGCAATTCCTATGACAACAATACGATGCTCAATGCTTCGCTCGTCACCGAGAGCGGCCGGGCGGGGCTTTGCGTCTTCGGCCAGAGCCGCCACCGTTCGGGCTACGACCACGACGGCGACGGCTTCACCGAAGTGCCCGTCATCAACAGCCAGTCGGTGGGCATGCGTTCGTTCTTCCGTACGGGCGCCTATTCGCGCATCACGGCGCAGTACCACCATATCAACGAATTCCGCCGCGGGGGCGACATGCTCGACCGGCCGCCCCACGAGGCGCTGATCGCCGAGCAGATCGACCATTCGATCGACGGGGGCAGCCTTTCGTTCGACATCTCGTCGCCCGACCGCCGCAACCGCTTCAATGCCTATGCCTCGTTTCAGAATACGGCGCGCAAGAGCTACTACGGCAGCAAACAGGATCCCGATGCCTACGGGACGACGCACGACCTGACCGTAGCGGCGGGGATGCAGTATATCCACGAGTTCAGGAAGCTGCTGTTCATGCCCTCGGAACTGACCTTCGGTACGGAGTACAGTTACGACGACCTGGGCGACCGTTCGATCGGCTATGATATCCACACCGACCAGACGGTGCATATCGTGGGTGCCTATCTGCAGAACGAGTGGAAGACCAGGAAGTGGTCGCTGCTTGTCGGCGGCCGCCTCGACAAGCACAACCTCGTAGACCATGTGATTTTTAGCCCGCGCGTCAACGTGCGTTTCAACCCGTCGGAAGCGGTGAACCTGCGCGTGAGCTACGCCGGGGGCTACCGGGCCCCGCAGGCGTTCGATGAGGACATGCACATCGCCATCGTGGGCGGTAAGCGGGTGCGCATCCGGCTGGCGGATGACCTGAGGGAGGAGCGCTCGCACAGCGTGAGCCTCTCGGCCGACCTTTACCATACGTTCGGGAAGGTGCAGACCAACCTGCTGGTCGAGGGTTTCTATACGATCCTCGACGACGTGTTCGCCCTGCGCGACATGGATGATGCGGCCGACGGCGGCAAGGTCAAGGAACGCTACAACGGTTCGGGGGCCACGGTGCGCGGCTTCAATGTCGAGGGGCGCGCGGCCTTTACCCGCTGGTTCGAGTTGCAGGCGGGCGTGACGCTTCAGCAGAGCCGTTACAAGGAGCCCGAATTCTGGAGCGAGGACGCAGAGGTGCCGCCCGTGCGCCGGATGTTCCGCACGCCCGATACCTACGGCTATTTCACCGCGTCGTTCAAACCGGTGCGGAATTTCACGGCCGACCTGTCGGGAACCTGCACCGGGTCGATGCTGGTGCAGCACATGGCCGGGTCGGGCGTCGCGCTTTACGGTGGCGTGCAGAACCTGTTCAACGCCTACCAGAAGGACTTCGACAAGGGTGTAGACCGCGACTCGGGTTACATTTACGGCCCGTCGTTGCCCCGCAGCTGGTTCGTCGGCGCGAAGTTCAGTTTCTGATCCGCAAAGAGGGATGCCCCAAAGGAGGCCGTCCGGCGTCCCGAGGGGAATACGAAAAAGCGCATGCAGCATAGCTGCATGCGCTTTTTTCGCGGCTCCCGATCCCGGATAAAAAAACGTCCCGGATTCCGGGACGTTTTTCGTATCTGTCGCAGCGCGGAATTAAATCGCCTTGATCTCGTGGAGCACGTTGTTGGTCTTGCGGACGGCGTCGGCCGAAGCTGCGAATTTCTCGGCCTCTTCTTTCGAAAGGTCGATCTTCACGATCTTCTCGATGCCCTTGCGGCCGATGATCGCGGGCACGCCGATGCAGATGTCCGACTGTCCGTACTCACCTTCGAGGTAGCACGAGCAGGGGATCATTTTCTTCTGGTCGTTGAGGATCGCCTCGACCATCATGGCCGAAGCGGCTCCCGGGGCATACCAGGCCGACGTGCCGATGAGTTTGGTCAGCGTCGCGCCGCCCACCATCGTGTTGGCTACGGCCTCATCGAGTTTTTTCTTCGATGCGAACTGCGAAACGGGTACGCCGTTGACGGTGGCCTTCGAGACGAGCGGAATCATCGTCGTGTCGCCGTGGCCGCCGATGACCATGCCGTCGACATTGTTGATGTTGGCGCCCGTAGCCTTGGCCAGGTAGCACTTGAAACGCGACGAGTCGAGTGCGCCGCCCATGCCGATGATGCGGTTCTTCGGAAGGCCCGACGCCTTGAGCGCCAGATAGGTCAGCGTATCCATCGGGTTGGCTACCACGATGATGATGGCGCGGGGCGAATATTTCACCACGTTCTCGATCACGCCCTTCATGATGTTGGCGTTGGTGCCGATCAGCTCCTCGCGGGTCATGCCCGGCTTGCGGGGAATACCCGAGGTGATGACTACCACGTCCGAATTGGCGGTCTGCTTATAGTCGTTGGTGACGCCCACGAGCTTGGTGTCGAAATCCATCAGCGTCGAGCACTGGTACATGTCCAGCATCTTGCCTTCCGAAAGACCTTCCTTGATGTCGATCAGGACGACTTCGCTCGCAACTTCGCGGCAAGCCATCACATTTGCGCAGGTTGCGCCTACGGCACCTGCACCTACTACTGTAACTTTAGACATAGCTTTTTATTTTTTGCGTTTAGCCTATCAGCTTTTCGTAATCCGCGGCGCTCAGCAGTGCGTCGTACTCGGCCGGGTCGGACATCCTGACCTTGATGAGCCAGCCTTCGCCGTATGCGTCCTTGTTGACGATGGCGGGGTCGGCATCCACGGCGTCGTTGAATTCGAGGATCTCGCCGCCGATGGGCAGGAATGCGTCGCTCACGGTTTTCACGGCTTCGATCGAGCCGAATACTTCGCCCGCGGCGAGGGTTTCGCCTACGGTCGGCACGTCTACGAAGACGATGTCGCCCAATTGGCTCTGTGCGAAGTCGGTGATGCCGATTACGGCCGTGTCGCCCTCGACGCGGCACCACTCGTGGTCGTTCGAGTATTTCAGATTTGCGGGTACGTTCATGGTGTGGTTATCGTTTAAAATTCAAATGCGGTTTTTTCATTGCAAATATAACTGTTATTTCCGTAACAGCAAGGATTTATGTTATATTTTTAACTCAATAACCGTAAGGGTATCCGAAGTTTTTGGGATGTCGTAAATATTTGTTAATTTTAAAACAACTTACGTCACGACGGAAACCCTGAAACCACAGCCTATGAAAAAACGATCCTATTTGATTGCCGCAGGATGTACTGTTGTCCTGTATGCCCTTTCGGCCTGTTCCGATCATGCGGCGAATGATACCGCGCAGGCCGGAAATCCGGAAACTATGTCCGTGGCCGAGGCACGCCGCTATTTCGAGCGTGTTGCGGCACCGACCAGAGCCGGGAGTGAAGAGGGGACGCTGACGCTCGGGACTTATATGCCCGACTGGTCGCTGGCGACGGTCTCGGTCGGGGAAGTGCTTTCCAGTACCGATGTGCCTGTCCGGGGCGAGTTCCGCTATTTTCGTTATCGGATCGACGGGTACGGCGAACCGCGTTTTACCCCGATCTACCACAAACTGGTCGTCGTAAAGGATTCCCGCAGCGGCGTCATGAGCAGCTATCTGCGTTTTTATGTTCCCGATCCGGACTATGCCGCGGGGCGCACGGCCGACGACTACGACAGGCTGCTCAACAGCGGCTCCAAGGGGGATTTCACCGGGCTGGCGGTTTACACCTCGCTCGACGGATTTCCGGTTCATGCGGTTCGTTATGCCGGAGGAGCATGCCAGGCTGAAGCGTTCCTTTACGATAAGTCGCGGACACAGGCGGAAAATACCGCCCGCCTGGACGAAATGCTGGATGGCCTGAGTGTCGTGTGCAGCCGGGAAACAGCGGTGACACGTGCGGAGGCGGAGTCAGAGAAAAGCGAGCCGGTTGACCGTGGCGGAATAGAAGAGGTGGTGGTTTATGCTGAGCGCCCTGTAAACCATATCAAATATGAGCGTTTGGATACGGATCCCGTCAAGCCTACCGAAGAGGATCGGGGCCCTTCGGGCAGCGGTGGCGGCGGTGGCGGTGCCTCCTCTAATCCGGGAAGTCCGGCCAACACCCGTTATCGGGAAAATGAAAATATAATGCTTGCTTCCGACAGCAGGGAAAAACTGGAACCGTTGCTGGATTCGTTGCGCCAGGATTGCATGGCCGGGAAGATTATCGGTTCGATCCGGGGGAATGTAACGATCCGCACCGGTTTTTTCGGAAGTTCGGTGATGATCCCGACTGCCTATACTTTCGAAGGCGGTACCGTATGGGACGATTTCGAGATCAGGATGGGGTCTCGGCTCGACGATATCACTTTGCTCGAAGAGCTTTTCCATACGCACCAATGTTCGGGCAAAACCCCCGAAGAGTACAGGGGCATGCGGCTCAATAACGAGATCGAGGCCAAACTGTGCTGGTATATGTATCGGTTGAAAATCGGGAATATGAACGGAGTCAGTAAATATATCAGTGAAGGCGAGGGGCGACGGATATTTGGAACTTTGAGTAAATATATTATGGCCGGAAATATAAAAAGTGATAATTTTCGAGAAGAATATCGGAATGCCGCGTCCTTGCTAAGGAGTATGAGCCGTTCATACGCGGATGTTACGCTATATCCTTTTTCCGAGGATGCTGTGAACGTCGATGTTTTAATGAAAATGATGGAGGATTGTCCGGAATATAAAAATGAATAGCATATGAAAAGAGTGTTTAGCATCATTATTATTTTGGGGCTTGGATCAACTGTTTCCGCTCAGGATTACTATACGGGCCGGGATTGTATTACTGCAGACGGGATTACATTTTTGGCTTCTGTCTACCAGGGCGTAATTCTATCTTTGGCCAATATAACCAATACCCGGGAAAATGCACCGGAAGTTTATAAGGATGGCAGCCCTATCGAACCGGAATTCGAAGAATACGCCGTTGCGAATACGATCCCCGGATGTGTGGAAAAGGCTTTTACAGAGACTTTTACACGGGAGGAGTATGAACTGTTGCGAACAGATGCAGAAGCCGTTCTTACAATAGGTTATGTCATTTCACCAGCGGGTGTTACGGAAGAAGTTTCGTTTACAATAGATTATGTTCCTTGTATGTTGGCTATTCCGCCATCCAAATTCGCATTGCTGGAAAAGAATCTCAAGCGATATGTGAAATGGGACGTTAATCTTTTCGGCCGGAAATTGCAGTTTATGCATGGGATGAGTTTTGTCAACTTTTCGAAGATACGCCTTCAATATCCGTCATCGGAACCTGAAATTCCGGACTTGACGGTGCCGACAGGGCCCCGCAATCCCGGGGATGAAGAGTTGAAACCCGCTCCGTGGAATTGATTTTACTTTATTCGAACAGTGCGCCCGTGCGGGCGCACTGTTCCCTGATATTATAGTAGTTCAGCTTTTTCCTGCGATCACGAATTCGATCTCCCGGAAGAGGTATTCGCGGCGTGTGCCGTCGGCATGGCGCAGGATCAGTTCGCCCGAGGGGCGTACGCCTTCGAGGACGGCCTCGACGAGCGTGCCGTCGGGGCGGCGGTAAGGGTGGGTTTTGCCTAGCCGGTACATGCGTTTCCGGTACTCTTCCTGCAAGGCTGCCTTTTCGCCCCGTACGAGCTGGTCGTAGCGGCCCATGCAGCAGGCATAAAAGGATTCGAGCACCTCGCGGCGGTCGAACGTGCGGCCGCTGGCGACCGCCATCGACACGGGGTTGGGCAGTGCGGGGTTGAACGCACGCTGGTTGACGTTGATGCCGATGCCCGCGATCGTCCGCGCGAGGGTCGGGCCCGAATAGCTGTGCTCGATGAGGATGCCGACCAGTTTTTTGTCGCCGACATAGATGTCGTTCGTCCATTTGATGCGGGCGTCGATGCCGAAGGCGGCGAAGGTGTCCGTAAGCGCCAGCGTGACGGCTTCGGAGAGCAGGAACTGTTCGCCGACGGGCAGGAACACGGGTTCGAGCACCAGCGTGAAGGTGAGGTTCTCGCCTTCGGGGCTCGTCCACGAATGCCCCCGCTGCCCGCGCCCGGCGGTCTGCCGTTCGGCCCAGACGATGTCGCCGTGACGGTATTCCGGCCGCTTGGCATCGTCGTTGGTCGAGGTGGTTTCTGCGATGCGGTAAATCATGTTATTGCTTGAAAAGTTCTCCGAGGGTTTCTGCGAGCACCTTGCCCCGCAGTTCGCGGGCGACGACTTCGCCCGTCGAACAGTCGATCAGGTAGTTGGTCGGGAATTTGGTGACGGAGTAGAGGTCGCAGACACGCCTGTCGGCGTCCGTCAGGTTAATCCACGCCATCCCGTCTTCGGCGATGGCTTTTTTCCATGCCCCGGCGTCTTTGTCCGTCGACAGCCCGACGACTTCGAATCCCTTGTCGTGATAGGCCTCGTAGGCAGTCCTGATATGCGGCATCTCGCTGCGGCAGGGCACACAGTCGGCGAACCAGAAGTCGAGCAGGAGGTAGCGGCTGCGTTTCATGACCTGGCTTAACGTGACCGGGTTGCCGCCGGCGTCGTTCGCCGTGAAATCCACGTATCGGGCGAGTTCCCGCGACCGGAGCACGCGCTCGATATGTTCGAGGGGGCGTTTCATCAGCCGGCAGGTGCGCAGGTGAGGCGGGAAGAGGCTGACGATCGAATCGACCCGGGCCCGCGAAATGTCCTTGTCGTAATGGATAACGCCGTCGACCATCGCCACTCCGAAGATATTGTCGGTGTTGGCAGCGAGGTTGCGCGCCGAGGAGCCGATCAGGCTGTCGAGCAGTGCGGCGCGGTAGGCCTGGTCGTGGTCTTCGAAATTGTAGGCATGCAGCGCCCGGTTCACGAATCGCAGGTGCGCCCCGAAAGCGTCGTTGGCCGGGGTGCCGGAGGGATAGTACTCGATTTTGTCGTGGTTGCTGGACTCCTCGGCATTCAGGCGTCCCTCGATGCGGATATTGCCCGGCTCGATATAGAGCACCGCGGCGGTTTGTCCGTTTTTACGCACGAGGGCGGCTGCCGTCGGTTCGTCGTAGCGCCCCTTGTAACGGAACGAGCCGTCGGGAGCGGGAAGCACGGCGAGCGTGTCTTTCGTGACGGATTCGACCAGTGCGACCGAGTCGTTCAGCCCCTCGATATGTCCCGTAAGGGTATAGCGGAAGCCTGTCGGGCGGCATCCGGACAGCAGTGCCGAGGCAGTCAGTAGGAACAGTGTCTTTTTCATGGGAGGGCGGTTCGCAGACCGGGGGTTATACCGATACGCCGAAGTCGCGCAGGGCGTCGTTGAGCGAGGTTTTCTTGTCGGTGGACTCCTTGCGCTGGCCGATGATCAGCGCGCAGGTGATGCTGTATTCGCCCGCGGGGAACTGTTTGCGGTAGCTGCCCGGGACGACCACCGAACGCGGCGGCACGTAACCCTTGTAGGTGACGGGCTCCGGCCCCGTGACGTCGATGATGTGCGTCGAGCCGGTGATGACGGTGTTCGAGCCGAGCACCGCCTCGCGGCAGACGTGCGCCCCCTCGACCACGATCGAACGCGAGCCGATGAAGCAGTTGTCCTCGATGATGACCGGGGCGGCCTGCACGGGTTCCAGTACGCCGCCGATGCCCACGCCGCCCGATAGGTGGACGTGCCTGCCGATCTGGGCGCAGGAGCCTACCGTGGCCCACGTGTCGACCATCGTGCCCGTGTCGACATAGGCGCCGATGTTGACGTACGACGGCATGAGGATCGCACCCGGGGCGATGTAGGCGCCGTAGCGCGCCACGGCGTGCGGTACGACGCGCACGCCCAGCTCCTCGTAGCCGTGCTTGACCTCCATCTTGTCGTACCACTCCAGTTCCCCGGCCTGCATCTTGCGCATGGGCTGGATCGGGAAATAGAGGATGACGGCCTTTTTGACCCACTCGTTGACTTTCCATTCGCTTTTGGCCGGGTCGACGGGTTCCGCCGTGCGGAGTTCGCCCTTGTCCACCAGTTCGACGGCCTGTCGTACGGCTTGCTGCACGGCGGGGGCCTGAAGCAGCGCGCGGTTTTCCCACGCCTGCTCGATTATCGTTTTGAGTTCGTTGTGCATAGACAGTTGTTTTCAATAGGCAAAATTACTGAAAATATTGAATTTTTCATAACTTTGTCCCGATCATTACCCAAACGGTTCAATTATGAAGCATTTATTCATCAAGGCCGCCCTTCTGCTCGGCGCAGCGGCGGCGGCAAGCTGCGGCAATATGAAACAGATAAAACATCAGCCTTACCCCGAGACCGTGCGCGGCGACGTGGTGGACAACTATTTCGGCACG